>ULUY01061552.1_pt1 | contig 21884 bp, 22 predicted proteins | sample 1959031 | NCBI WGS metagenome assembly ULUY01 (sample SAMEA4835774, study PRJEB28245) | human gut metagenome | biome: gut microbiome; material: fecal sample | place: Denmark | collected 2008
TTTTCAGATCAAATTTGGCAAAGCCTGCCTTTGCCGAGAAAGGATCATTTCCGAAGCTGCGGGCCGGTGCCTGCGGAGCTTCGGTTCCCTGATGCTGTTCCCGTTTGAGCTGGCGGATGAGCCGGCTGCGGGAGCGTGTATCAAAGGCGGGTGTTTCTTCGGCCCAGAAACCGGACTGCTGGATTTTCCGCTTGTCCAGGTCATAAGGGATGCGGGCGCCGCAGCGGGTGCAGCGGACGGTTCCTTTCCGTTTCTTTACGTCCAGATCGAAAAGAGAAACCTTCTGCCCGCAGGCATGGCATATGAGAGTAAAAGCCATAGAACTACCTCCAATCTCTTTCAGTATAACACATAAGGAGAGATGGATTTCCCTTCTGCCCTATACAGGGGAAATCACTATGGTATAATAAGAAACTATGAGAGGAACGGCAGAAGAATTTTATTTTCTCCGCATTCCCCATTTGCGGTTGCAATCCGGAAGGGGGCATTCAGATGTTTGCTTATAAAAGAAGAGTTACCTTTTACGAAACGGACGGCATGCAGGTCGTACATCATGCCAACTATCTCCGCTTTATGGAAGAAGCCCGGGTGGAATATTTCCGCGCCGGCGGGCTGGAATTGAATGATTTGATGGAAGAGGGAATCGTATTCCCCATCGTGGAGGTGTCCGTGAAATACCATAAGCCGGCCCGCTATGATGATATCCTTGTGGTGAAGGCTTACCTCCGCCGGCTTGACCGGGCCCGTTTTGATTTTGACTATGAGATCATCAATGATAAAACGGGAGATCTGCTGATTACGGGTCATACGGTGAATACCTATACGGACAGGAAGACCGGACGCATTGTGCGTCTGCCGAAGGAAAGACTGGAAAAGCTGTTCGAGCTTTCCGAAGAGGACAGAAAGAATGGATAACAGACCGATCGGCATCATGGATTCCGGCATCGGCGGACTGACGGTGGCGAAGGTACTTCATGAGCAGTATCCTCTGGAAGGCATCTGCTTTCTCGGAGACAGCCTGCGAAATCCTTACGGAGAGAAGACGCAGGAGGATATTGTCCGGTATTCTTTTGCCATCAGGGATTTTCTGCTGCGGCAGAATGTAAAGATGATTCTCATCGCCTGCAATACGATTTCCTTCAACGTGCCGCTTTCCTTCTTTGCGGGAGATATTCCCGTGGTGAAGATGAGCATGGATGTACCGGCGGAAAATGCGGGAAAAATCGGGATCTTTGCAACGCCGGCCACCATCGGGACGCATGTGCATAAGGAGTATTTCCGGAAGAAATACCCGGACAAAGCGGTGGCGGAAATCCCCTGTGAAGGCCTGGCAGCGGCAATCGAGCGGAATGAGGGGGAGAATGTCATTTCCGCCCTTGTAGAAAAGGCGCTGAAGGAGTATCATGCATTTGATATCGATACAGGGGTCTGGGCCTGCACGCACTATCCCCTGATCGGAGATATTTTCCGGCGGCTGCTGCCGAAGGTTTCCTTCCTGAATCCCGCCCTTCCTACGGTGGAACAGGGAATGGAAATTCTGAGGTCGCAGGACCGTCTGGCTGACAGGGCGCAGGAAAAGCGGTTTTATTTCACCGCCGATCCGGAGCATGCGGAACCAATCGTGGAAAAGATATTCGGCCGGGTAAAGACGGAAAAAGCCGAATTGACAGGAGTGTGAGAAAAATGACGATTATTTTGGAAATTGCAGCAGTCATCATACTGCTGATCTGCCTGGGCTTCATTGCCTACTGGGCAGTGGCTGTCATCAAAGGGGATGCAGTTTTCCGTCTGGAGAAATCCAAACGGTCGGAGCTGAAGGTCATAGATATGGGCCGGAACTATGTGAAATTTTCCTATACGCTGCCGATCCGGAATACAGGCAAGCAGCTCGGAACGATCATGGATGCATTTCCCCGGGTATATCTGCCTTTTGAGCAGTATGACAAGGCGTCCGTAACGGCACATCTTACCGACTTCGATACGCCCCGCGATGATGATTACTGGCAGGCATTTATCCTGGATCCGGGCAAGACGAAGAAATTCCTCATTACGCTGGATATAAAGGGAAAGAGTGAAAATATTCTCCGGGATCTGGAAGATCTTCCTGAATTTGCTATGGATGTCATTTATCAGATTGTAGCAAGAAGCGATTATTACTATGCCAAGGGCCGGATTGTAATTACCCGTGAAGAAGTAAGAAATGCGCTTTATACCTATACAGAGGAGGCGGGAAATAATGGCAGAGCTTGAATTGATCCCCGTTCATACCCGGATCCTGACTCATCACGATAATATCGTGGAAGCCATCAAGGAATATGCCGGCGATCAGATCACCGACCATGATATCGTTTGTGCGGCGGAATCCGTCGTGGCCATTACCCAGGACCGGTATGTCCGTCCGGAGGAGCTCCGTGTATGCTGGCAGGCAAGACTGATGAACCGCTTTGTCCCGTCCGCCGGTTCCATGGCAAGCATTTACGGCATGCAGGCTGCTATGGATGAAGAGGGAAAATGGAATATGCTCTTTTCCTTCATCGTCGGTGCAGTGGCCAAGGTTTTCGGAAAGAATGGTGTCTTTTATGCCCGCTGCCGCCAGGCATCTCTGATTGATGATGTCACCGGCACCATGCCGCCTTTCGATAAATGTCTCGTTTACGGCCCGGCGGATACGGACCATGTGTGCGAGGAAATCAAAAAGGCTACCGGCGCTTACGGTGCGGTTATCGCCGATGTCAATGATTTGAAGCGTTCCGCTGTTCTGGGAAAGAGCCGCGGTCTGGATCCGAAGCAGATTGCCCGGATTCTGATCGACAATCCTTTCGGCAATGATAACCAGAAGACGCCGATCGTTATCATCAAGAATTTTACGGATATGATGGAAAAATCCGATAAAGAATAAGACGGATATCAAAAAGACCGATGGAAGTCTGCACGGAAGCAGGCAGTTCCATCGGTCTTTTTGTTGGATTTTACAGCCGGACATGCGGGCGGCGGTCAGTAGCCCTTGCTCTTGTCGACCAGATTCAGAAGCTTTCCGCCGGAAGCGAACAGTTCAAAATTGGTCCGGAGGAGAGTGAGAAGGTGTTCCCAGAAGTCGGGAACCATGGAGGCGATATGGGGTGTCATGATGACATTTTCCATATCCCAGAACGGATGATCCGCAGGGAGCGGCTCTGCGGAGAAGACATCCAGGCAGGCACCGGCAATTTTTCCTTCTTTCAGAGCGTCAAGAAGAGCATTCTCGTCCACTACGGATGCACGGGCGATGTTGATAAAGAGGGCAGAGGATTTCATGACGGCAAATTCCCTGGCGCCGAAGAAGTTTTCCGTTTCCGGTGTGGCAGGAAGAGCGGCAATGACGATATCCGCTTCCGGAAGAACGGACAGGATTTCATCCTGGTTGTATACATGATCGGCAAAAAGCTCCTGGGAGATGTGCTTCTTCACGGCCAGGATCTTTGTTTCAAAGACTTTGGCGCGCTGGGCAATGGCCCGGCCGATGCCGCCGAAGCCGACAATCAGGATGGTTTTTCCGAAGAGGGTCTGTCCCCTGGGGCGGATCCATTCATGGGCGGACTGGTGGCGCACGGCATCGGGGATGCGGCGGTACCAGGAAAGAAGCATGGCCATGGTATGTTCGGAAACGGACCGGTCATGGATTCCGTGGGAATTGGTGAGAAGAATAGGCCGTTCCATCATGGACTTTGTAAGGAGCCGCTCTACTCCGTCGGAGAGGGAATGAACCCAGCGTACATGGGGAGCTGCCTGGAGGAGCGGTTCCGCATCCTGAAAGCCCCAGAGGGCGATGGCATCCGCATCCTCTACGTGGGGAAGGGCTTCTGCCGGGGACTTGTACGCTTCAATGACAGAACCGGGGACGGCTTCCTGCAGTGCCTCGATTTTGTCCTGCGCCAGTTTATTGACAACCACAAGCTTCATAGTTAAGACCTCCTGTCATTTTTGACTTTTCCTTTATTATACCATTCCCGGTACAGCCGGAACGGAGATGAAACCGAAAGAGACGGCACTTCCCGAAATCTGTTATAATGAGAAGAATTTCAATGACCGCAAATACAGCAAGGAGATCCATTTATGCCTTATAAAAGAAAGCGAACAGCCGGACCGTCTTCCCGTCGGACAAGGCGGCCCCGCAAAAAGTCATCCGGTCATCCCTGGCTGATGATTTTTTTCATTTTCGGCCTTCTTCTGGTTTCCGCTTATGTGACAGACCGGATGACCAACCAGGCAGGCCCGAAGAACCTGGACAGCATTGCTGCCGTGCATCAGCTCTTTTCCGATCGGGAAGAGCAGGGCCTGGTTCCCCGGGAGGATCGGGGCACACCGGAAAGTGTGAAGGAAAAGCTGAAGGATGCTATGGACCGGATTCTTCCGGCACAAAAGGAAGAGCGTACGGAAGGAACGAAAAAAACGTCTGATCCGCAGAAGAAAGAGGAGGAAGGGAGCGTTTTCTCTCTGTTCTCCAAAATGACAGGCGGAGACAATAAGGCGGACAGCCCGGAAAAGAGTACGGAATCTTCCTCCTCATCGGCCCGGAAATCCGCAGCAGGAAATGCTTCGGCACCGGTTCCCGGAAAAACAGGGTCCGCACAGGCTGGCACGGCAGTAAAGGAAAAGTCTTCATCGGCCGCAACAGGGAAACTGGCTGTTGTAATTGATGATGCCGGGCGGGATCTGGAATCACAGCACATCTATGAAAATCTGGGAATTCCCATGACGCTGGCGGTTATGCCCGATCAGGTGCATACCCGGGAAGCGGCGGCCTCCTGGGCGGCTCACGGCCTTCCGGTCATTGTTCACCAGCCTATGGAATCTGTGTCCGGAGTGAGGATGGAAAACAAGGCCATCCTGACGTCCATGACGGATTGGGAGATTTCCCAGATCATGAAGGATTCTCTGTCTCAGGTGCCGGAAGCGGTGGGCATCAACAACCATCAGGGCTCAAAGGCAACGGCAGACCGGCGGGTCATGAACGAAGTCATGAATGTTCTGCATAAGCGGGGAATGTTCTTCTTCGACAGCCGCACCAATACGGTCACGGAGGCAGATGCAGCTGCGGCGGCCTACGGGGTTCCTTATGCGCGGAACAACCTTTTCGTGGATAATTCCTCGGATATCGCCGATATTGAGGCGATGATCCGGGAAGCGGCCAACCGGGCAAAGGCGAACGGGACCTATATCATCATCGGACACTGCAGACCGAATACGGCAGCGGCTTTCCGGACAATGGTACCGAAGCTGGAGGCAGAGGGCATCCGGTTCGTTTACCTGTCCTCCCTTCTGAAATAGGGATGAAAAAAGAAATTTTCTGCTGAGGCAGATCGGTGTAAATACAGAGGAGGCATCATGACGAAAGTCGTACTGATTTCCGGCGGGACCAGCGGCATAGGACTGGCGGCCGCCAAAATCCTGGCAAAGGAAGGAATCCGTCCTGTTCTTCTGGGACGGAATGAAGAGCGGGGGAGAGAAGCAGAGGCAGCCGTTCCGGGCAGCCTTTTCATTCCCTGCGATGTGACTTCCTCTGCGGACTGCTGCCGGGCGGTGGAAGCGGTAAAAAAAATCGGACCGCTGACGGGGCTTCTTCTGTCAGCCGGCATCTATACGGAAAAGCTGCTGGAAAATACGACCGATGAGGAAATCCGGCACTTCTTCGAGGTCAATGTCTTCGGCGCAATGCGCCTGACAAGGGAGGCAATTCCCCTGCTGCGGGCAACCCGGGGAAGCATTGTGGCGATTTCCTCCGACGCAGCCCTGGAGGGCAATGTGCAGTGCAGCCTTTACGGAGCGACCAAAGGGGCACTGAATGCATTCATCCGGTCGCTGGCACTGGAGCTTTCCGTGGAAGGAATCCGGGCCAATGTAATCTGCCCGGGGGATGTGGATACACCTCTTCTGGAAAGACAGCTCCGGGAATTCGGCGGCAGCCGGGAGGAGATGGGCGATTCCTATCCGCTGGGCCGTATCGGAAAGGCGGAGGAAGTCGGAGAGGTAGCAGCATTCCTGCTTTCCTCCAAGGCATCCTTCATGACCGGCGCAGTGATTCCCGTGGACGGGGGTCTCACGGATTGGTAGGAAAGCAGCGGGCGGAACCGCTGCTTTTTTGCGTGGGAAGAATCCTGTTTTCGTGATTTTTTTGTTTCCAATCATATAAATTTGCTATAATAGAAAAAGGATAATAATTCTGTATCGCGACATTTCTGGATGCATCCCCAAAAGGGACAGGAGGATTATGATGAACGAAGAAAGAGAGAAGGTACCGGCAGTCCGGCCGGAAAATGCACCGGCGATCAAGGAAGAAGCACAGGTTCCCATGGAAAAACCGAAAGCACAGGTTCCTGCGGAAACAGCGGCACCGGAAGCTGCGGCTGGGGAAGCAACAGCACCGGCAGAACCGAAAGCAGAGGAAAAGACAGTTCCGGAGGAAATTCCTGCAGAGCCCGCTGCGGAAGAAGAGGAGAAACAGGACGAGGTCCATGTAGGAGCACCGGAAGCGGAAGTGGAAATCCATATCATTGATGACCGGGATCAGGAAGCGGAAAGCCTGATCCGCTGGGCAGCAGCCCGCGCAGGTGTGATTGTAGTGACCCCTGTACTGGGAACGGCAGCTCTGGTGGCCAATGAGGTTTACATGATTTCCCGGATCGGCGCTGTATACGGAGAACAGCTCAATAAAAAGGCAGTACTGTCCTTCATCGGCTCCCTGGGAGCCACTGTAGTGGGCAGCACGCTGGCTACGATGATTCCGCTTTCGTTCATGCAGCTTCCCATCGGCGTTTCCGTAACCTACGGCGTAGGCAAAGCCGCGCAGAAGTGGATCAAGGACGGCATGCCCGATGATACCAAGCCCTACAGAGAGGTCTTTGAGCAGGAAAAGGAAAAAGGCCGGAGCGAAGCGGAAGAGCTGGAGAACAATCCCCGGAAGGAAGAGCCTCTGGGGGATGAAAAGAAAGATTTCCTGAAGGATATGGAAAAGAACTGGGATGAATTCTACCCGGACAAGGCGCATGATGCGGTGGACCGCCTGGCTGACAAGGTGACGGAAACTGCCGGAGCATGGGGCGAAAAGTTTGTTGCGGCCCTGAAGAAGGTCGGAGTCACGGATGAACAGCTGGAAAAAGCAAAATACATGGCTCTCGGCGCTTCTGAGGTAGCACAGGAAACGGCGGAAAAAACAGCCCGTGATCTGCAGGCTGTGGCACGCATTAAATCCAGAGAATTAAAAAAGGATGCGGTCCGCAAAGCGGACGAAATGCGGGTGCAGGCCCGGAATCAGATGAAGGTGCTCAAGAGCAAATCGGAGGAAATGAAGTACCAGTCCGAAATGCAGCGGCAGCAGATGAAACTGCAGTCGGAAAAACTCAAGGCACAGGCCCGCGTGCAGATGCAGGATGCGAAGATCAAAGCGCATAAGCTGCAGATGCAGGCAAAGGAACAGGCTGATCAGGCTCAGGCCAGAATGCAGGAAATCTCCGATAAGATGAAGGAAGCCAGGGATAAGTACAGAAGTGCCGCAGAGACTGCAGCCAAGGAAGCAAAGGAAAATTTTCGCAGCACAGCTGAGGAATACCGGGCAAGAATCGAAGAACGGGCAGAAGCGAAAAGAGCGGAAGCTGCCGGAAAGGAAGCACAAAACGCAAAAACTGAAGCAGTGGAATCCTCTGCAGCGGCTGAAAAGCCTGCTGGAGAAGGCAAAGAATAAAGTATCGGAAATCCTGATACCGCCGGCGCAGAAAGAAGGACTGTCCGGACTTCATAAGGAAGAAGCAGGCGGTGTCGTCCGCCGGGAAATCAGTCCCTGGGGCAGGCGGAGGATTCGGTACAGAAGAGCCAATCACCCCTGGGTGAAAAACAGAAGATGAAAAAATCCTGTGAAACCGCAGTGTTTCACAGGATTTTTTAGATTGGAAATATTTATCGGGTACGGAGCCGGAGTGTGAAGGAAATATTTCCTTCCGCATAGGATACTTTCAGCGGCGTCTGCAGGAGCGCTGAAAGCTCCTGAGCGATGGAAAGACCGATGCCGTATCCGCTCTTTTTGCTGTTGTGAGACTCGTCCTTCCGATAGAAGCGTTCAAAGAATTTCGTATAATCGGCGTCTTTGCCTTCTGCGTAGCTGTTGGTGACAGACAGGAAAACCGTATCTTTTTTTCTGCCCTGACAGGCGGAAAGAGAGACGGTGCCGCCCTCATCACAGTACTTGGCGGCATTGTCCATAAGGATATGAAGCAGGGAGGCCAGGTATTTCTGATCATTCTTTACCTGGATATCCTCCGGGCAGGACAGAGTCAGATGCTTCCCGTTTTCTTCGATGAGAGGACGGAATTCCTCCGCGACCTCCTTCATTACGGAAGAAAGGGGAAAAAGCGCCGGAGACAGCTGCTGCCGGGCGATTTCCTCAGCCTTGGAAAGGAGAATCAGATCATTAACCAGCTTGTTGAGCCGGGTGACCTGTTTCAGGATGGCTTCCGAAAACTGGGTCTTTCCGTTCAGCATCTCCATGGCTTCCGCATTGACGGAAATGATGGAAAGAGGCGTTTTCAGCTCATGGCTGGCATTGGTAATAAAACGCTTCTGGCTTTCCATGTTCCGTACGAAAGGAGCGATGGCCCGGTTGGAAAGAACCGCAAAAATAATGACATACAGAATGAGGCAGAGCAGGCCGAACCATACCGAGTAGGAAAGGAAGGTGTGCACATCGGCAAATTCCCTGGTGCAGTCCAAAATGCAGATGAGCGTGCTTCCGTCCTCATAGTGGGTTTTCAGATAGGCATAGTGTACCTTGCCCCGGTAAAGAAAACCGGAGTCACTGGAAAGAAGATAGGCGGTCCGGGCAAACGTGAAGGCCTGTTCATCGGAAAAAGCAGAAATATTTTTGGCATTCACCCATACGGGCAGACCGTTCCGGTCCAGACGGATGGAAAAGTACCGGATCAGATGGGGATATTCCGGCGTATCGGAAAGGGGATTACTGCCGGATAAAAAAGGAAATTCCCAGAAATTGGTCTCGCTGTCCTGGGGAAGCTGAGAAGGAAGAGTCCCGTTATTTTCCGCAATATAGGACAGGGTGTCCATGCAGCGTTCCCGGACGGCATGCCATCCCATGAAATTGATCAGGGAAAGAGCACCGGCAATGATGATGAAAACGGCAAGCGTCGCCAGGAGAATGAAGCGGCGGCGGAGCTTTTTGATGACATTCATGGCCGGCCTCAGGAAAGTTTTTCAGTGAGAGTAAAGCTGCCTTCCTCTTCTCCCAGAATTTCCAGGTTGCTGCCGACGGAAGAAAGCTTTCCCCGCAGATAGGAAATATAAATCCATACTACGCTTTCATCCACATCGTTTTCTCCGTACCAGACTTTCTCGAAAAGGAAGCTGGTAGAAAGGGCCTTTCCCCGGTTGAGGAGGAAGAGCTTCAGAAGCTTGCTTTCCTTGCCGGACAGGCGGATGCCGTTCTGTGCGGACAGCTCCTGCTCCTCCGTATCCAGTGTGGTATTTCCCGCAGACAGGACCGAAGGGCTCATATCCCGGCCCCGGCGGGTGAGGGAGCGGATGCGCGCCAGCAGTTCTCCGATGGCAAAGGGTTTGGTGAGGTAGTCGTCGGCGCCTGCATCCAGTCCGGTGATGCGGTCGTCGACTTCCGTCTTTGCGGTGAGAAAAAGAACCGGTGTGACATCGCCCTTGCTGCGGATGGTTTTGACAGCAGTGATTCCGTCCATGACAGGCATCATCACGTCGGAAATGATGCAGTCGTAATTGTTTTCCTTCATTTTATCCAGAAGGATCTGGCCGTTTTCCGCCCAGTCGGTATCATATCCCTGATGCTTCAGAACCGTGGTGAGTACATCGGCCATGTCCTTTTCATCTTCGGCTAAGAGTAATCGCATAATTTTTTCCTCAGTGTTCCTTGTGAATGAGATCCCGGATGGTCTGCATGGACAAATCGCACGAAGCCAGCTCATCGGCGCAGCGCTTCAGCTCCCGTGTGATCATTTCCGGGTTCCGGATATTTTTCTTATACTTCATCTGATGCTCCAGACTGGCCCAGGAGTCCATGGCGATGGTCCGGAGCTGGATCTCCGCAAAATAATGGCCGGGATCTTCGCCCAGTACATCTTCACCGGGGGTTTCCACTTCCACGATGAGATGGTAGGAGCGGTAGCCGTTGGGCTTGGCGCTTCTGATATAATCCTTCTGCTGCACAATCCGGCAGTGGGGAAGGGAAGCAATGAAGTTCACAATATCGTAAATATCATTGAGAAAGCAGCATACAACACGGATACCGACGGCATCGTGAATCTCATGCAGAGCAGAGCGGGGCGTCAGGGGAAGGCCCTTGCGGAGACACTTCTCCCGCATGCTTTCCTCCGACTTGATCCGGAAAATCAGATGCTCATAGGCCGACTCGCCGGTCTTTTGCCGGATTTCCTCACTGTGCGTCTTTATGCAGTCCGTCAGATAGTGCATGACGGTTTCAAGGGTATCCCTGTAGTTTCCGTAAATGGATGATTCAGTCATAGTCCTTCTCTTTCTGACAAATTAATATCACCTTCATTATAGCACGAATCCTTTTTCTTATTTTCAGGAAAATATGCTATAATAAATTGTATTTCCTGACGAACAGGATTGTGTATCTGTGATATAATAAAAGGGACGCATTATTTATTGTACCCGAGGGGGAAAACGAAAGAAATGAAAAGAGAAGATATTCGCAATATTGCAATCATCGCTCATGTCGACCATGGTAAGACGACTCTGGTAGATGCAATGCTGAAACAGAGCCATATTTTCAGAGAAAACCAGAAAGTGGAAGAACGTGTCATGGACTCCAACCCGCTGGAACGGGAAAGAGGCATTACCATTCTGGCAAAGAATACCTCTGTTATGCATAACGGCGTGAAGATCAATATCGTTGATACCCCAGGGCATGCCGATTTCGGCGGTGAAGTGGAACGTATCCTGAACATGGTAGACGGCGTCCTTCTGCTGGTAGATGCTCACGAAGGCCCGATGCCGCAGACAAAGTACGTTCTCCGCAAGGCACTGGAACATAAGCTGAAGCCGATCGTTGTCATCAATAAGATCGACCGTCCGGATCAGAGAATCTCCGACGTAGAAGGAGAAATCCTGGAACTCTTCATGGAACTGGAAGCAGATGATGAACAGCTTGATTTCCCGCTGATTTATGCATCGGCCCGCAGCGGTATTGCCAAGCTCCATATGAATGATGAAGGAAAGAATCTGGACCCGCTCTTTGATGCCATCCTGAAATACTGCCCCTGCCCGGAATGCGATCCGGACGGCGGACTGCAGGTCATGGTAACGACACTGGAAGCGGATGACTACCTGGGCAAGGTTGCTATCGGCCGTGTTACCCGCGGTACGGCAAAGCAGGGCATGAATGTAGCCATTACCGACGGTGAAAAGATCCGCAGCGACCGCATCGGCCAGCTCTTCAACTGGCAGGGGATGAAGCGCACCGCTATCCAGGAAGCACAGGCAGGCGATATCATCGCCATGGCCGGCTTCAAGGATATCAATATCGGGGAAACCGTAGCAGATGCAGCAAATCCGGAAGCACTGCCGAAAATTCATATCGACGAACCGACCCTGTCCATGGTATTCCATGTCAACAAGAGCCCCTTCGCCGGCAAGGAAGGCGACTTCGTGACTTCCCGTCATATCCGTGCCCGTCTGTACAAGGAAATTGAAACCAATGTGGCACTCCGCGTAGAAGACACCGATACCTCCGATGCATTCAAGGTTTCCGGCCGCGGCGAACTCCATCTGTCCGTCCTGATTGAAACCATGCGCCGCGAAGGCTTTGAACTGGAAGTATCCAAGCCGCAGGTTATCTATAAGGAAATCAACGGCCAGAAGTGCGAACCGCTGGAACGCCTGACCATTGAAGTTCCGCAGGAATTCATGGGCGCCGTTATGGAAGGCCTCGGACCGAGAAGAGCGGAAATGATTTCCATGGAAGAACTCGCAGGCTACATGAAGATGGAATTCTCCATCCCTGCCCGCGGCCTGATCGGCTTCCGCAATGAACTGCTGACCACGACCCGCGGAACCGGTATCATGTACCATGTATTCCAGGGTTATGCTCCGTACAAGGGAGATATTCCGGAAAGAACCCGCGGTTCCTTGGTTGCTTTCGAAGCCGGCGTAACCACTGCTTACGGCCTGAACTCCGTTCTGGACAGAGGCGAACTCTTCCTGGAACCGGGCGTTGAAGTTTATGAAGGCATGATCATCGGTGAAAACAGCCGTGATCAGGATATGGATGTCAACCCGTGCAAGAAGAAGCATCTGACCAATACCCGTGCAGCCGGCTCCGATGACGCTATCAAGCTGCCGCCGTGCCGCAAGTTCACTCTGGAAAGTGCACTGGAATGGATCAACGATGATGAACTCGTAGAAGTTACACCGAAGTCCATCCGCATGAGAAAGATGGTCCTGTCCCGCCAGGCAAGATATAAGAACGCAAACATTAAGAAGAGTGCTCAGTAATCTGCACTATGTAAAAAATCCGCCCTTCGGGACGGATTTTTTGTTTTGTCCGGCAGCTGACAGCAGAAGAACGGAGACGGCGCCTTTTCGAAAAGAACGAAAGCCGGGGGAGGAGAAACAGTCCGATGCAGCAGCTGCTCAGGCCGGGCAGGGGAGCCGATATTTCTCCTTACGGAAGAGAACCGGGCAGGGTATAATAAAAGAAGATATCATTTTCAGAAAGGAGGGAGTGCATGAATTTGCGTCCGTCAGAAAAGGATTCCGACGGAATCTTTTTTCTCAAAACGCTGATCAATCGCTTTCTGGACGATGATGTGGGAGCCCATGCGGCGGAATGCACCTATTACTTTATTCTGGGACTGGTGCCGGCCATGATCTTCCTGGTGCACTTCGTCCTCTTTTTTGCTGCGCCGCAGATTCAATACATCCTGCGCCTGCTGACCTATTTTCCGCCGGATGTGGCACAGGTTCTTCAGAATAATATTCTCCGCATCCTCGGGGCAAGAAGCTCCGTATGGATGGCTGTCGGTCTTGCTGCTGCCCTGTGGACTTCTTCCCAGAGTGTGGATACCATGATCCGTGCATCGGATAAAGCCTTCTGGGGAAACAGAAATATTCAGCACTATTTCTGGGTGAAGGTGAAGTCCCTTTTCTTTACGGTGTTCATTTCCTTCGCCATGATTCTTTCCCTGGGGCTCATTGTTTTTGCCAATGCTGTGGTATATGCCGTGGATTATTACTTTGATGTGCCGCCGCTTATTCTTCAGGCGTGGACGATCCTGAAATTTGGCATTCCTTTTGTGATCGTTTCTTTTTCCCTGGCTATTTTCTACCATCTGGCGCCGGTCCGGCGGGTTATGGAGTGGAAGCAGGTCGTGGTCACGTCCTTTCTGGTGACATTGATCTGGCTCGGGCTTACTTACGGATATGGCTACTATATGCTTCATATTTCCTCCATGGGGATTACTTACGGGTCTCTGGTCGGTCTGGTGGTTCTCTTTATCTGGCTTCACCTGACGGCGATGGTGATCATTGCGGGAAGCGAATTTATCATGACTTGGAAAGAGCTGCAGGAAAGGGAAAAAAGGAAAGAACAGGACGCCGGAAAGGCCGTTTCCTGAGGAGAGAAATTTTCTTGACAGAAAATGGTTCCCCTGATATAATTCCTAATCGTGCAAGAATGGCTGCAGATTATGATAGAAAAATTCAAATTTGTTTTCTTAATTTTCTGCGCGGTCTGTATTATAATGAAAGTATAAGAGAATCGAAAGACGGAAAGGAGGATCCCTATGAAAAAGTTATTGCTTTGCACTGCAGTACTGGCAGCATTTACCGGAGTCGGAGCAACCCATGCCATGGGACTGGGCATTCTGGATACGGAAGTGGGCTACAGCTATAACGGAGCCAAGGACGGTATTCATGCAGCTCATATCGAAGTCACCCCTTTTGACAAAGTGACTGTAGGAGCTGAATTCCGTCATTGGAAGCATGCAGGGGATGAAACCGATATTTATGCCAAGTATCATATCGGCAAATTCTATGTAGGCTTGGGCAACCGCAATTACTATGACAGAGATGCGAAAATCTTCGGAATGGTAGGCGCAAAGACACAGCTTGTAGGACCGCTTGATGCGTATGCGGGACTGAAGGTTTCTTCGGAGGAAAGAGAATACAGAGCAGGCTTCCAGCTCGATGTAATTCCTTCCACCATTGATGTGGACCTGAACTACACCTACTATGATCGGGATGATACGAAGAATGAAGACGGCATCGGTGTAGGCCTCAATTATCATTTCTGATGACAAGAAAAAGAACCCGTAAGGATTCCGATGAAAAATCAAAGGAATCCCCGCGGGTTCTTTTTTTGCGGGAAAGAATACATGCAGTGAGACAAAATAAAAAGGCGGGCTTCCGAAGAAAAATCCCGCCTGAAAAGAGCGCATCCGGAGAACGGATTTTTATTCCACCCGATCGATATCAGGTCTTCTGTCCATAAATACATTGATTGTGGAGCGGACTTCCCGGATCACATCGGTATCGACCCGGCCGAAGGCGATTTCCTCATCATCTTCCAGATGACAGATGTCTTCGCCCCAGGGGTCCAGCAGGAGGGACTGTCCGGCAAAGAGGGTGTTTCCCGAACGGCCTGCCTGGTTGACCGCGGCCACATAGAACTGGTTTTCGATGGCTCTGGCCTGGTTCAGACGGACCCAGTGGGTGTTGCGGATTTTGGGCCATGCGGCGGGAATGAATAAAAGATCGCAGCCCTGCAGGGCATTCCGGCGGATCAGCTCGGGAAAGCGGATGTCATAGCAGACTGCAACCGCACAGGAAAGGCCGTCCAGAGTAAAGTGGGCAAGGGAATTTCCCATGCGGAAGATGTCCGGCTCCCCGGAAAGGGAAAAGCCGTGGATCTTGTCGTACACGGCGGCGACCCGGCCCTGACGGTCAAAGACATGGCATCGGTTGAACAGATCGGGACCGATTTTGCAGGCCGTCGTACCGCCTACGATATTGACGCCGTACTGCTTTGCCAGGTTTCCCAGGAAATCCTTCACGGCAGCTCCGTCAGGATCGGCCAGCTCCGCCACATTGGCCGGGAAAAAACCGCAGTCCCAGGTTTCGGGAAGGACCAGGACGTCCGGTTCCTTTTCCATGGCCTGCTCAATCATGCTTTTGGCCTTGGCAAAATTTGCCCGGGGATTTCCCATTTCTACATTCATCTGCAAAAGCCCGATTTTGATTTTCATAGATGCCTCCTTCGCGGTGCTACATCATATTGGGATGCCTTTATTATACAACATGGCAGGGAGCGGGGAAAAAAGAAAACAGACAGAGAATCCCTTTCTGCCCATCAAAAAACAGCCCCCGCGGGAGCTGTTTCTGACAGAGACCGGAACACGGTTCCGGGGTTATTCATAAAATTTTGTGGCTGCTCTGACAAGGTAATCCGTATCCATTACGCCGGCTGTTTCGTAGGAGGAATGCATAGCCAGCTGGGGAAGGCCGATGTCGACTGTGGGAACGGCCACTTTTGTATTGGAAATATTGCCCAGAGTGGAGCCGCCGGGGGCGTCGCTCCGGTTCGTGAACGTCTGGACAGGTATATCCGCATCCCGGCAGAGCTTTTTGAAATATGCCGCGGAAAATGCTTCTGTGGCATAATGCTGCTGCGCATGATACTTGATGACGATTCCCTGATTGATGACCGGCCGGTTGACCGGGTCGGCATATTCCGGATGGTTGGGATGGATACTGTGCGCATTGTCGGCGGAAATCATGAAGGAACGGGCAATCGCAGCCATGGTTTCATCATAATTCATGCCCAATACACTGCAGATCCGGGTCAGCGTATTGTAGAGGAAAGTGGAGCCTGCGCCGCAGGAGGTGCTGCTGCCGACTTCCTCATTGTCGAAGAGCGCATAAACGGAAATGGCTTTTTCCTTTTTGCCCAGTGTGAATCCGCGGAAGCAGGCAAAAGCGCACTGCAGGTCATCCAGCTTTCCTGAGGAAATGAATTCCCGTTCTTCTCCCCAGACAGTGCCGGGAACCCGGCTGTACAGATACAGGTCATGGGAGAGAATCTGCTCCGGCTTGATGCCCGCAGAGGCAGCGATGACGCTCATGAAGGGCGTTTTTCCGCCGGACAGTCCGTAGAGCGGAAGGAGATCCTGCTGGGCATTCCATTTCTTCCCCTGATTGACGCTGCGGTCCATGTGAATCGCTACGGAGGGGATGACCAGCATGGTGCCGTCTACGGCGACGAGCTTTTCTGCAAGATGGCCGTTTTCCTCATAGATAAGGCGGCCTGCGGCGGAAAGAGGACGGTCCAGCCAGGTGGACATGATCATGCCGCCGTAGCCTTCCGTATTGAGGCGGACATAGGGACCGTCCTTCAGCTCCGGGTTTTCCTTGATTTTGAAAGTGGGAGAATCGGCGTGGGAGGCTGTGATATGGAATCGGTCAGCCCCTTCTTCCGGAATGGAAAAGGCAATGAGTGCTCTTCCGTCCCGGGTAACAACATACCGGCCGCCCTTTTCCAGCTCCCATGAATCCACTTCGCGGATTTCCGTAAAGCCTGAGTAGGTCAGGGCTGCTTTCATTCCGCGGACTGCGTGGAATACGGAAGGAGACTTTGCAATGAAATGGAGGAGATCTTTTGCAATATCCTCCGGCGTTTCCGGAGCAGCCATTATTTCTTATTGACCTTTCTCTGGTAAACGGCTTCCGCCATCTGTGCACGCTGACGGACTACAGGATTGGTGGAGTTGACAGAGGTGGGGGTGAAATTGCTGGTGTAGTGCAGAGTATCTGTTTCCTTTTCCATTTCCACGATCTGAATGGTGCCGGCCGTGCGGTCATACGCATAGGTATAGGTGCATGTGCCGCCTTCAATCGATTCGATGGCTACAAAATGAAGGATCTCGTGACCGTTGGTGGTGCGGGTAATTTTTGTTTCCTGCATATCAATATTAATGGTCGGGCTGTATTTCCAATAGCTTTCAGCCGATACGGAAAGAGCTCCCGCTGCAATAGCAGCGGCCATGCCCAGGGCAATTATTGTTTTTTTCATGAAATCACTCACTTTCCGGAGAAAACCTCCGAATCAATTAAAAAAACTACTTTATTATACCATAATTTTTTTACGGGGAGAAATATTTTTGACCGCGCGTCATTTCAGGCTGCCGGATTTGATATAATACGGACAGGATTATCTGACGATCAAGGAGGAAATATGAACAATTATACCTTTCTGGTATGTTATGACGGGAGCCGTTATGAGGGCTGGCAGCGTCAGACGAGAACGGCAGAGACCGTTCAGGGAAAGCTGGAGAGCGCTTTTGAAAAACTCACCGGTGAGAAGGGACAGGTTATCGGAGCGGGCCGGACGGATGCAGGCGTTCATGCCTGGGGGCAGCGGGCGAATATTCATTTGTCTGCAGAACTTTCTCTTCCGGAAGCGGAAGAGGAAATCAACCGGCTTCTGCCTGACGATATAGGAATTTCCGGTCTCCGGCCTGCGGATGAACGTTTTCATGCCCGGTTTTCCGCTGTCCGGAAGACTTACCGGTATCGGATCCGTACAGGAAGCCGCAAGAACGTTTTTGAAAGGCGGTATGTATGGCAGCTGGGAGAAAAACTGGATGTGTCTGCCATGAAAGCAGGGGCGGTCCTGCTGGAAGGAACTCATGATTATACCTCATTCTGCGGAAATAAGCATATGAAAAAATCTGCGGTCCGCACGGTGGAACAGATTGAAATCACGGAGAAAGACGGGGTGCTGCAGCTGGATTTTACGGGAGACGGTTTCCTGCAGAATATGGTGCGCATCCTGGTGGGAACGCTGGTGGAAATCGGAGAGAGCAAACGAAAGGCAGAGGAACTGCCGGTTGTCCTGGCTGCCGGGAATCGTGCCCGGGCCGGTTTTACCGCTCCGCCCCAGGGACTGTGTCTGCTGCGGGTAGACTACGGAAAGGAATGGATGCTCTGACCGCTGCATACTGCGCAGGGAAAAGACAGACAGTAAAAAAGAGCCGCAGAATTTTCTGCAGCTCTTCCCTGTCTTATGAGGCTGTTATTTTACAATCAGTACCGGACAGGTTACATGGTGAATGACATAGTGGCTGACGCTTCCCATGATGAAGGAGGAAAGAGAACCTTTGCCGCTGTTGCCCATAACAACCAGGTCGATGTTGTTTTCCGCAACCAGATTGGTGATTACATTCCCCGGAATGCCAATCTTGACCATAGCGGTGAGTTTTGTACCTACGGGAACCTTTGCTTTCATTTCGCCCAGAATCTTTTCCGCGCGGTCTTTGACAGCAGCCAGACCGGTTCGATCCAGAGTGACCTGCATGACCGGATAGGCGGCTTCGCTCACATCGGCTACGTAAATGAGGAACAGTTCTGCATTGTACTTCTGGGTAAGCTCCAGACCGTAAGCAAAAGCATGATTGGCAGCGTCAGAACCGTCGACCGGAACAATGATCTTTTTGATGTCCATAGAAAAACCCCCTTTTTTACTATGTATTGCGGATTTGGAATACAAATACGCTTCTAACTGTATTATATCATGAATGAAAATGAATGAAAACATATTTCTATTGATGAACGGGCCTTTCTCAGCGACGGAACGGGCTGAAATTTATACTTCTGGACAGCCGGGAATACAGGTATTTTTGATTTATGGTACAATTTGATTATATGATGGAATCATTTGACGGACTGATTGAAGACTGGTCCGGAAAGCAGGAGGCATAGATGAAACAGTTTTGGAAAACAGTTCTGATGGGATCTGTTCTTTTGGCGGGAATTTCCTTTTTGCCGGCAGCGGCGGCAGAAATGCCCGGACTTTCCGGGACAGAGAGTCAGGAGTCGGAGATTTCTCCTCAGTTCAGGAGTGAATCCCTGGGGTTCGCAGTGACGATGACAGCGAACCGGATGGAAAAGAAGGAAAACGGAAGCCGGATGTACAGTGCTTATTTTCCCGATTCGGAAATGGTGATGACTGTGGAGATGAATCCCCGCAGAGATTTTGTGAGTGCGGAAAAAGTAGCAGCGGACAGAAAGAATCTGGAGAATATGGTAGAGGATATCATGGAAAAACAGAATCTTTCCAAAGCCAAGCTGCGTCACGGGAAAGCCGGAAATCTGCCGGCAGTCATTGTCGATTCCGAAAGCGGAGAGGACTGGCTGACCCGGTATTATATCGCCGGGGACGATGCTTTCTACATCGTGGTCTTTTCCTGCCGGGCCAGGGATTTCAAGTATAACCAGAAAGAAATGGAAGCGATCATGGACACCTTTGAGCCTTTTATGCCCATGCAGACCATTCCCGTGCCGGAGTCTTCCATGACGTACAAGCTGCCTGCAGGAATGGCGGTTTCTTCAGGGAATCTCCCTTCCGTTCATTCTGTCATGGCGATGAATCAGAACATGATGTCCGGCGTTATCAACAAGCCGCTGGCGGAGTCGCCGTACAGCTTCCTTCCGGCATCCCTGTCCGGCCTGACCGATGCGCAGAAGCAGGAGGCGGAAAAGAATTTCCGGGAAGTACTGGAAAATGATCCTTCTCTGCCGGATGTAAAGAATATTGCCTTTGTCTGGGGCGCTTTCGGAGCAGAGCCGCGGGACGGAGTGCGTGTGGATTACGACCAGGGAAGTTCTCATTCGGAAAGCTATATTTTTGTTTCGGACGGCCGGTTCATCTCCTATGCCTACATCTTTGATGCGGCGGAGAAGGATCTGGTGCAGCCGGTCATTGACCGTTCCGTTTCGTCCATTGTCTGGTGAGGGAGGCTTCCATGCTTTTTAACTTGTTCGGAAAAGGAAAAGAAAAGGAAATCGAGGAGTACGCCAAAATACTGGCAGATGCGGTCATCAAGGATGAGATGGACGGAGATCTGATGGAGGAACTCATCGATTTCTCCTACGACCGGGACCTGAGCAATAAACAACTCGCCCGTGCGCAGGCCAAGGCATGCGATATCGTGTTTGAAGCTTTTTATCACGACGGCATCATGACCGATGAAGATTATGAGCAGTATGCACATCTCATTGAAATGTGCTATATGCTGAAGGATGCGGAGAAATACAGGTATACAACCATTGCAAAGCGGTGCAATGCTCTGTATAAAATCACGGAAAAAGGACTTCTTCCCACGATTCGGAAAGAATATGCCGCTGTGGATTACCGGGAGGGAGAAAACCTTCATTTTGCCTCTGCAGCGGTTCTTATGGAACCGGAGGGAACACCGGAATCGGGAACAGGAATCCGCATTGAACGGGGAACTCCCTTCCTGAGCGGGTCGGAAGGAAAAGCCGGGAAGGACTGGAATGAAAAGGAAAAAGGAGCTTTTTTCATTACGACCTTCCGGGCCGGATTCCGAAGCAAAAAAGAAGCGGTGACGCTGGAACTGGCGGATCTGGATTTTGCGGAAATACAGGAAAATGTTCTGTGCTTCTTCCGGAAGGACGGAACGGTTTGTGCAGTAAAACTGGATGACCGGGAGCTGGCCGGTGCCGTTCTGTCCAATATTCTCAACAGGGATTCTGAAGAATAGAATACAGCGGAGAATCAGGGTTTTGCTTTATTCCGGAAACAGAGAAAAAATTTCCGGCAAAGTTCTGAAAATTGATTGACAGAGTTTTTCCGCGGTGGTAAATTAAAAATAACTTTTGACAGGGAAGAAAAGAGTAATCATTCCGAAGCATCGCAGCGAGTCCGGACAGTGCAAGCGGACACGGGGAAGATGATGAAGTGCGTTTCTGAGTCAGGCGGGCCGAAAGAACAGTAGGTCTTCCCGGGAGCTCCCGATACAGAGCCGGGGTTTGTTGGAACCTTTTAAGGTATATCCGGTGACGGATGTATGAATTTGGGTGGAAACACGAAGCATAGCTTTCGTCCCTTAGGGGACGGAAGTTTTTTTTATGAATTTTTCAGAGAAAGGATGAGGAAGATGGGACAGCTGATTGCAAAAGAACTGAACGATATAAAGTGGGGTCTGGCAGGCTGCCTCCTGTTCCTCGGCATATCGTCTCCGGCATATCACAAGTTTTACCGGAAAAACGGCGGTGTACAGTAAAAAAGAAAATCTGAAAATCCGGACAGATCCGGCGGGATGCAGGGTCTGTCTTTTTTTGCGGAATCTTCCGGAAGGGGAATTTCTCCCTGTTTGTGGTAGAATAAAGAAAATCTGAACAGAAAGAGGAATGGAATGAAGAAACCCGTAATAGGAAATGTCCGGCTGGACGGATTTGCCCTTCTGGCGCCCATGGCCGGTGTAAGCGATCTGGCATACCGGGTCATTGCCCGCCGGTACGGCGCAGCGATGACAACAGCGGAAATGGTATCGGCCAAGGGGCTTTATTACAAAAGCGATAAGACCCGGGACCTGATGAAAATCGATCCGTCGGAGCATCCCGTAGCGCTTCAGCTTTTCGGAAGCGATCCGGAAATCATGGCTCTGGGAGCAAAGGAGATGGAAAAGGCAGGAGCGGATATCATTGATATCAATATGGGATGCCCGATGCAGAAGGTCGTGCGGAACGGAGACGGCTCCGCCCTGATGAAAAATATTCCTCTGGCAGAATCGGTGATCCGGGCCATGGTGCAGGCGGTGAGCGTGCCGGTAACGGTGAAGATGCGCCTCGGCTGGTCGAAGGAAACGGAAAACTGTGTGGAACTGGCCTGTGCGGCGGAGGAAGCCGGTGCGGCAGCAGTGACGGTTCACGGAAGGACAAGAGAAGATTTTTATACCGGAAAAGCCGACTGGGAAAAAATCAGTGAAGTTGTGCAGGCGGTGAAGATCCCTGTCATCGGCAACGGGGATGTGTCAGACGGGCCGTCGGCAAAGCGG
>ULUY01064768.1_pt1 | contig 21683 bp, 16 predicted proteins | sample 1959031 | NCBI WGS metagenome assembly ULUY01 (sample SAMEA4835774, study PRJEB28245) | human gut metagenome | biome: gut microbiome; material: fecal sample | place: Denmark | collected 2008
ATGCAGGCGAACATCGAGCGCGGCTATGCACTCTTCGTGCAGCGTTGTGCAGACGGACGCGGACTCAGCACCGACTCCATCCGCCGCATCGCCGAGGGCCGTGTATGGACCGGGGAAATGGCAAAGCGTATCGGACTGGTCGACGAACTGGGCGGCATCGACACTGCCATCCGCCTGGCTGCCGAGAAAGCCGGACTGACGGAATACAGCCTCACACGGCATCCTGCCCCTGCCGAGTGGTGGGACATGCTGCTGAACAACTCCTGGGGCGGCTTCGTGCAGGCTGAACTGCGCGACCTGCTGGGCAGCGACTACGAAAGTCTGCAATTCGTGAAACACATCCGGCAGCAGGCGCCCGTACAGGCACGCCTGCCTTACGGCCTCCGTCTGAATCTCTGAAAACCACTGACCGATGGTGAAGATATACAAACCCCTCTATCCGCTCGCCTGGCTCTACGGGCTGGGAGTACGGCTGCGCAATGCCCTCTTTGACTGCGGCGTCCTGCGTTCCGTCTCGTTTCCCCTGCCCGTCATCTGCGTCGGCAACCTCACCGTGGGCGGAACAGGCAAGACCCCCCACACGGAATACCTCATCCGCCTGCTCACTGCCTCCGGGATGCACACCGGGGTGTTGAGCCGGGGCTACAAGCGTAAGTCGAAGGGCTTCCTCTGGGCGGATGCAGGCACACCGATGGAACAGATTGGCGACGAACCCTTCCAGATGAAGAGCAAGTTCCCGGACATTCGCCTTGCCGTCGACGCCGACCGTCCGCATGGCATCCGCTGCATGACAGCTCCGGAGGTGACGCCTCCCCTCGATGTCATCCTGCTGGACGATGCCTATCAGCACCGCTACGTCAAGGCTGGGCTGAACATCCTGCTGACGGACTACCGACGCCCCATCTACGAGGATGCGCTGCTGCCGGCAGGGCGTCTGCGTGAACCCCTCTCCGGCAAGTCCCGCGCCGACATCGTGGTGGTGTCGAAATGTCCGCCTCGCTTGTCGGAATCCGAAGCGGAAGCCATCCGGCAACGTCTGCGTTTGGAAGAGAAGCAGTCACTGTTCTTCTCCACCCTGCGTTACGGAGACCTCCATCCCTTTGACGGACCGACGGACGCCACCCGTCCGCTGTCCAGCCTGACGGAGGACACCCCCGTGCTGGTGCTGACCGGCATAGCCAGTCCCGACAAGTTGCTGCACGACCTGCAAGGCTACACGCGACGCATCAGCTCCCTCCGCTTCCCCGACCACCATCAGTTCACGGACGGCGACGCGGAGACCATCAACCGACGCTTTGCCGAAGCCGGAGCAGGCACCCTCCTCCTCACCACCGAGAAGGACGCGACCCGACTGCACCACCTTCCGCTGAGCGACGAAGTGAAACGACATCTATACATACTGCCGATCGAGGTGGACATCCTCTTCGGCGAACGACCCGTGTTTAATCAAAAGATATTGGACTATGTTGGAACCTATTCAAGAGACAACCGCCTTCCTGCGTGACAGGATGCCCTTCAGCCCACGGACTGCCATCATCCTGGGGACAGGACTGGGCAGTCTGGCGGACGCCCTCACCGACATCGTAGCCATCGACTACCGGGACATCCCCCACTTCCCCGTCTCCACGGTGGAAGGGCACAACGGACGGCTGCTTTTCGGCAAGCTGGACGGCAAGGAGGTCCTCGCCATGCAAGGCCGCTTCCATTACTACGAAGGCTATTCCATGAAGGAAGTGACCTACCCGGTGCGCGTCATGCGTGAACTGGGCATCCGCACCCTGGTCGTGTCGAATGCGGCAGGGAGCGTGAATCCGGAACACCGACTGGGAGATCTGATGCTCATCACCGACCACATCAACTTCTTTCCCGAGCATCCGTTACGCGGACGCAACATCCCCTACGGTCCCCGCTTCCCGAACATGAGCGAAGCCTACGACCGCGAACTGCTCCGTCAGGCCAGGGCCATCGCTGCCGAACACCACATCGACGTGCGCGAAGGTGTCTACCTCGGCACACAAGGACCGACCTTCGAGACTCCCTCCGAGTACCGGATGTTCCACCGGTTGGGAGCCGATGCCGTGGGCATGTCGACCGTTCCCGAAGTCATCGTGGCACGCCACTGCGGCATCCGCGTGTTCGGCATCTCCGTCATCACGGACCTGGGACTGGGTGATGCGGTGGCGGAAGTGTCGCACGAGGAAGTGCAGGAAGCCGCCCACGCCGCACAGCCCCACATGACCACCCTCATCCGCGAACTTATTCAACGAACCTAACATACAACTATGCAAGAGAAACAACGAACAGAAATTGCCACACTCGGCGAGTTCGGACTGATACGCCGCCTCACCGAGGACATCAAGCTGGAAAATACTTCGACCCGATATGGAGTGGGCGACGATGCCGCCGTGCTCTCCTACCCCGACAGTGAAGTGCTGGTGACGACCGACCTGCTGATGGAGGGGGTACACTTCGACCTGACTTACGTCCCCCTGAAGCACCTGGGCTACAAATCCGCCATGGTGAATATCTCCGACATCTATGCCATGAACGGTACGCCGCGTCAGATGACCGTGTCGCTTGCCCTGTCGAAACGGTTCAGCATCGAGGACATGGAGGAGTTCTATGCCGGACTGAAGCTCGCCTGTGCCGCACACCACGTGGACATCGTCGGCGGAGACACCACCTCATCGCTCACGGGACTTGCCATCAGCATCACGTGCATCGGCGATGCTCCGAAGGACCGTATCGTCTATCGCAACGGTGCCCATGAGACGGACCTTATCTGCGTAAGTGGCGACCTGGGAGCTGCATACATGGGACTTCAGCTGCTCAAACGCGAGAAGAAGGTCTTTGAAGGCCAGCAGGAGGTCAATCCGGACTTTTCAGGCAAAGAGTACCTGCTGGAACGTCAGCTGAAGCCCGAAGCACGCGGAGACATCATCCGCAAGCTTGCCGAGCATCACATCCTGCCCACTGCCATGATGGACATTTCCGACGGCCTTTCATCGGAGCTGATGCACATTTGCAGCCAGAGCCATACCGGTTGCCGCATCTACGAAGAACGCATTCCCCTGGACTACCAGACGGCAGTCATGGCGGAGGAGCTGAACATGAACGTCACGACGTGTGCCTTGAACGGCGGTGAGGACTATGAATTGCTGTTCACCGTACCTCTGGCCGACAACGAGAAGGTCTCCCAACTGGACGGCATCCGCATCATCGGTTACATCACCAAGCCCGAGCTGGGACTGGCCCTCATCACCCGTGACGGTCAGGAATTCGAACTCAAGGCACAGGGTTGGAATCCGCTGCGCGAATCTTAGGTCCCTCATGCCTCTTTCCTAAAGCCTCTTTTCCGCCTGAATGTGTTCATTCCGGGAAGGAGGCTTTAGCCTTTTTCACTTTTTTCGCGTTTTTCTGCAAAAAAGTGTCTATTCCTATTGCATGATAAAATATTTTCTCTACCTTTGCACACGCAAAACAAAACGGTGCCATAGCTCAGTTGGTAGAGCAAAGGACTGAAAATCCTTGTGTCCCCGGTTCGATTCCTGGTGGCACCACTTTGAAAGAAACGCTAATCGCTTAGAATATAAGATGATTAGCGTTTTTCTTTTGTACCAAGGATTCCGAATTGGGGGCACAAATTATCTATTACATTGCCCAAATCTGTAATAAAAGTATCTCCAAATGTTTTTTCAATAAATTCATATTTAGAAACTATACTACCAAGATTTTATTGTATATTTGCGCTGTCAGCAAATGATACGATGGAGCTCTTTGAAAGAGACTCGTTCTCCGGTAGGCCGGTATCATTTGCTGATTTCTTTTTTCTATGTCCCCTTATTTTGTCGTTGGCTATTCATGGATGGGCGCCTCGGCTGCGACAATCCTCGAGTCGATGTAAATCTTCCCATTCATCATGAAACCGCACGATGCTCCTTTGGAGGAGCGGAAGAAACGCACATGTTCTATAATCCTCACATCGGATTCGTTAAATATCACAGAATCGCCATGGTAAACGCGAGACTCACGATTTTTTCATCCTGTACTATTGCCATTTCAGCATCTTTCCGTATCTTCGCAGCATCATCACAGCTAATGATAACGGTTCTTGCATTCGTCATTCCTATGGCGTTTGCAGGTTGAGACGTCGAGTTCAGGGGACGGACTGTTGTTCGGGCATCTGAAACATTAGATGATGAAAGTTCAGCCCACATGGTTATGGTTCCCATAGCATATGGGCTGTTTTTTGTTCCTTTCCAACAATCACGACATAACCGTTTGATAGCTTTTTCTTAAATCTTAAAGATTCGCGCCCGATTGTATCCATGCTTCCTTTTTCCACAATGTCAGGTGCCGTCATTATATATGGAGCAAAGCGAAAAACTTCATCACGTAGTGGAATACTATTCCCGGTTATTTTCCTTGCATCTACGCCATGATTTTCCTCGCATAAACAATACTATTAGCTGTTATATTATGACTATCAAGTATACAAAGGAATTAGAATTTCACCACATTATAAAAAACAGTCTTTTTATATATAAAAATGTAAGAAAACAATTATCTTTGCACAATAGACCGTGCAACTGATATCCCTACAGGACAAGGTGGAGGTAAAACAAATGAAAATGCTGTCCTAAAAGGAAGAGGCAACAAAAAGACATATTACCTTGGTCCAAATGGTGAAATTGTGCATTCCGTGTATAAGAGAATATTAATCCGTAAAATCAAGAAGCAATGAAAGCCGAAGAAATCATAGAACTGTTCCGCCAGTTTGAATCCATCGCAAACGAATATAAGGGTGTGGAATGTTGGAGCGCAAGAGAACTCTCTACTCTATTGGGCTATGCCAAATGGGAGAGATTTAGTAATGTAATAGATAAGGCAAAGGAAGCCTGCCTAAATGCTGGTGAAAATCCCGAAGACCATTTTCCCAACGTCGGGAAAATGGTCATACTTGGTTCAGGTGCTCAGCGTGAAGTAAATGACTATATGCTGACGCGCTACGCCTGCTACCTTGTGGCCCAAAATGGAGATCCGCGCAAACCGCAGGTGGCATTCGCACAAAACTATTTCGCAGTACAGACACGCCGGGCAGAGCTTGTACAGAAACGAATATTGGAACATGAGCGTGTCATGGCACGTAACAAATTGGCTGAAACAGAAAACCGTTTGTCGGGCATCCTATATGAACGCGGGGTAGACAGCAAAGGATTCGGCATCATTCGTTCCAAAGGCGACAAGGCTTTATTCCATTTGGACACTGCATTATTGAAACGTAAATTAGGTGCTCCCGACAATCGACCTTTGGCTGATTTTCTTCCGACAATCAGCATCAAAGCCAAGGATTTTGCTGCGGAAATGACTTCCGTGAACGTGCAACAAAAAGATTTGCACGGGCAGGAACCAATCACCCGTGAACACGTGGACAACAACACAGCCGTGAGAAATATGTTGCTACAGCGTGGAATCGTTCCAGAGCAATTGCCTGCTGGAGAGGATGTGAAGAAGGTAGAACGGCGATTGAAATCTGAGGAAAAATCACTGACCAAGAAGCAAAACACAAAGAAATCGTCTAAAAAAGGAAAGGAGTAGGATATGCAGATAGAATTGAAATCCATAAAAATCCAAGATTTGATTGACGGATATGTCAATGCCCCCGATGCCGGAGTAAAAGGCTATCATGGCAAGTTGGACATACGTCCGCCCTATCAACGTGAGTTCCGTTATGACGAAAAGCAGTAACAAGCCGTTGTGGGAACCATTCTCAAAGGCTTTCCGCTCAACATCATACATTGGAGCGTGGATGAGAACGGTAATTTTGGATACTATACGTAAGGAATAATTTAAAACATGATTACCGAATTCCAAAACATAGATTATAAAATAAAGAATTATAAACGATTTGGAAGAATTTGAAAGCTAGCACGAGGACTTGATTGTCTGGGAACACTATCAAGACGAACTTGAAAGAATCAAGGGAGAAAATGCCGACAATGACTGGCTCGACTTTGAGGATAAAAGCTTATCCTCGCAACATCCTCCGACTATAAACAAATTAATACCCTAATAGGAAAATAAAAAAGGCTGCCTCAAAACAATAAATCCCACTTCAGAGTGGGATTTATTGTTTCTAAATGAGTCCCATTGTTAGCCGTTGTCAGCCGACACTTTTCCATATACAGTAATAATAATCAACGATTCTCCTATAAACAAAGTAGGGAATAGACTCAGACCATTAATAACTATCTTAACAAAACAAAAAATAATAGTAAAAAATGGAGCGAAGCGAATGTTTTTGCTTTTGGCCTTTGTAATATAAAAATTTTTCTATAAACTTGCCACTGTTTATCAGTTAAACCAATATAATATCTCTTTTATCAACCCTTTAGGTAGGAATAAGAGAGTAAACTTACAGATATAAAAAGCAATTAAACAGACGATAAACTCTCACATTAAAACGAGATAAATCCATCAAATTATACAAACATTAAACTAAAAAACATAAAGCCATGAAATTAAAAACATTAATGCTCACATTATCCTGGTTATTAGGATTCTTTACAATGTATGGACAAATAAAAGAAAAGCCCGTAGTTTTTGTTGACTATTTTGATGCTCCTTCGAATGCAAATAAGGCCTTAATAGAGACTTTAAGAGGGAAAGTAATAGAAGGCATTCAGGAGACACAGCGTTTACAAGTCATAGATGTGGCTTCGCATGCAGAATTGAAAGACGAAGCTGAACGCCGCAAAAGCGAAAGCGCCATGGGAGACATAACTGCACGTACTTCAGAAATGCGAACATTGGGAGCCGATTATATCATTACGGGTACTATAGCAACGATGACAGCTACAGAGCAGAGAGACAGTGACAATAAACTGTACTACAAGGGAAGCATACACTGGACCATAAAAGTGATTGATGCTGCAACAGGAACCTTGAAAACCACTCAGACTTTTGACCATTCAGGATTTACAGGAAGCAGAGGGGATACCCGTGATGAAGCCATAGCCAAGACTTGTGACTATGCAAAAAACAGCATGGACAATTTTGTGAACGAAACTTTTCCAATAGAAGGCTTGATCTTAAAGGTAGAGACTGTAAAAAAGGATAAAGCTCAGACTGTTTACATTGACTTGGGAAATGCACAAGGAGTAACAGACGGCCAGCGTTTTAATGTATTCCTGGAAACCGACATCGCCGGAGAAATCGGTCGTACAGAAATCGGAGCCTTAAGTGCAAAGGAGGTAGTCAGTGCACAGCGCACCCTGTGCAAAGTTACAAAAGGTGGTAAAGAAATTCAGGAAGCTTTCCAGAAAGGACAGAAACTGATTGTCATTTCCAGGAAAGGGACTGTGATCGACTCATTCACCAAAAGTCTGTTCTAATGATTATGAAGAAGTTGGGAGTTATCTTGGTGATGCTTGCACTATTTGCAGTTTCATCATGGGGACAAACAGAATATTCGACTTCAGCAACATTGGTCAGCTCCTCAGACGAGGTGCTGACCTTACAATCACTTGGAGTAAGTGACAAAAAGAAAGAAGCTGTTCCTAATGCAATAAAATCTGCATTCTACACATTGTTCTACCGGGGAATCAGTGGCTATAATAACAATAAGCCACTGATCCAAAGGAATAACCAATACTATGTAGACAAGTTCTTAGACAATCGTTATACCATGTTTGTCAGATCGTCCAAGACACTGAGTGAACCGGAGAAACTGTCAGATACCAAACAATATAAAGCTCAGGTTGAAGTCAGTATCCTGATCAAGGCGCTTGTAAAAGACTTGGTATTTGAAAAGTTAATGGATAATCCTTTGTCGGAAGTGACGATGGAAGACACAAAGAAGGAAATCGGGCTGCCAAGCATCATGGTCGTTCCTTATAAGAAAGAGGATGAATCCTATCAGTCTATCCTTCAAAATGATTTTGACCGTCGTATGGCAGTGTCAAAAGTTCAAGATGGATTTAACCAGCTGGGAGTAACCACGGTTGACTTTGAAGGCAGACTGAATGCAATGTGGCGCAGCATGGATTTTAATGCCAATACTGCGGATTCCGATGAAAAGAGTCTGCTGATGAATTCAGATGCGGACGTCTATGTGATTGTAGACATCCAGAAGGATATATCTTCCACAGAAGGCAGTCGCGTTTCACTGAATATGAAAGCCTATGAAACAGCGTCTGGAAATATCCTGGCATCACGTCAGGAATGGACTAACCGGTTTCGTACAACTGAGTTGGACCGGCTGTGTGTATATGCCGTAGAAGGACAGCTAAAAGGCTTTCTTGATGATATAGCCCTGAACTTCGCTCGCACAATCGGAGACGGAACATCTGTTGTCCTGCACATAGCCAAAGGACCGCAATCCAAATTAGACCTGAATTCGCAGGTGGGACCACAGAAATATATTCTTTCCAGTCTGATCAGACGCTGGGTACGCGCCAATGCTCAAGATGGACGATTCCATTTACGGGGTTTGGTGCCCGAGGCTATGATTTTTGATGACATCAAAATACCATCAAAGGATGCAGACGGTCTGCCAATGAATGCGGCACAGTTTGGAGACAATCTGCTGTTTTATCTGAATTCAGAAGTAGGGGTACCCTGTGAAATGAAACTGGATGGAAAGACAATCTATATTACCTTAAATTAAATGCTATGAGTTTCTGCTACAACTGCGGTTCCAGAATAGAACCCGGAGATCGTTTTTGCCCGGCATGTGGTGCTGCTGTAGAAACTATTTCCGGGGAGATGGAAACATCCTATGCAGCAAACGATTCAAACGCTGCCTATGGCTATCTGTTTACCAATCTGGAATTGCTGGCTCTCAGACTGAAGGTTACACAAACTCGTATCAGGAAAATCTTGAAAGCTTATATAGAGGCACGTAGCCAACAGGGGATTTTTTATAGCATTGTGGATGTGTCCTGTTATGAGCCCAAGCTTGCCGTCAATCAGGTAGCCGGCAGAGTGTATCAGCTTGTTCCGGAAGACGATTGGAAAGTATACCAACGATTGTTGACAGACCAATATACGTATGACACAGAAACTAACGGCAAAAACGTACGCTACCTGTTTATTATCGGAGGAAATGACATCATTCCTATGCCGGAACTTCCGCATTATATCAATCCTGGCGAAACGATTGATTCTGATCTCGCGTATAGTTTCTTATATGGGAAACAGACTTTAAAGATGCTGGCTGACCACACCCTGCTTGCCAAACCGCAGATGATGCATGCCGGACGTCTTCCAGTGTCACCGGATATGGACATCAGCTGCTTTGAGGCATATTTAAAGCGCGTCATTCAGGTAGCCGACCAAGGGATTGATTTTTCCGGAATTTATGGACAGGTTGATAACAGTTGGAAAGTGGTCAGTTCGCTGATTACGGAACAGTTTCGGACCAGCAACTGTTTTGTTCCCAGTTCGAGTGATGACGAGACTTATATTTATGACTCTTTGGTGCTGACACCGGACGTTACCCGGACGAATATAGGACAATTCTTTTATCCTGAGGCGTCTATTTATTATTTCAACATGCATGGCAGTGACGCTCCCGGCATGGCAGGCTTTTATGGCATACAGAATGGTCGTAACATAGAAGGAATCACTCCCGCCGAATTAGGTAGCGTACGAAAGCCTAATGTTGTCGTAACCGAAGCCTGTTATGGTGCTCGTTTCATCCAGAAGAACGCGAAAGAATCGATGCTGGTGTCTTCAATCAACAACCAGACCGTACTGTTTCTGGGGGCTTCACGAGTAGCCTACGGATGCACAGATGATTTGTTGAAAAACAAGCAATGTCCCTTGATTCAGGCTGATATCATGGCAGGCGTCTTTATGCACACTTTGTGTATGGGATATACAGCCGGAGAAGCTCTCATGCTGGCGAGGAAGGACTTATTGTCCACCCTTGATATCTCCAATTCTCATCTGGTCACGTTGACCGAGTTCAACTTGTTTGGCGATCCGGCCCTATCTATTTTCTCGGAATATGAAAATGAATCAGAAGAGGAGGAGTCTGTTGCAAGTCCTATACTCTGCGCTCATGCCGAGTGTATAGAGGTAAGAACGGTTTATGACTGCTCCGGCAGCGGCTCCTTATTGGATCGGCTCCGTCAGTCGGTAGACCGGAATATGCAGGAAATCATAGATTATATTAACCAAGAACTGTATACTGTTTATGGCATAAAGCCTCGTTCACTGACACGTGCTTTTGAAATTCGAAGCGCCTCCGGACGCAAATCCATGCTTTATCAGTTTGCCGGAAATTATGGAAATGAAATTCTGGTAAGCATGAATGGGAAACATCAAATCATAGAAATATTAACCTCGAAAATATAGAAAACCATGAATTGTATATCTTGTGGTGCTCCTTTAAGGCCCGATGCAAAATTTTGTACCCGATGCGGAGCTAAACAGCCTGTGAATGAACCCCAGAATACCCCAACCCCAGTTACAAAACCAGCTGATGGGAGTCAACCGAATCCCATAACAATGATCAAGCAGAAAATATTCTGGAACATTGTACGTGGAGAAATTGTCCATCGTTTTAATGAAGTCGAACTCCTCAATTATGATTCTGCTCAAGGATTGATTGTCAATGACGGCACAACAGCTTATATCAAATCGAACGGAAAGCTGTTAATGGTATTGCACGGAGGCAACTATGATTTCATCAATCCGGTGGAACTGGAACGAATCCTTCAGAGTCGTGTAGATGGGAAACTAATATCCAAGTTCAAAAGAGGCTGGCGCTTCATCACGAATCTGTTTTGGGGGAAGAAGGTCATTGAGCAGATTCAAGGACCGAAAGAAAATGAATTGCAGAAGCTACAGTCATTTGATCAGGTCATCGAATATATGAAAAGCGGAGAATTATTCTCCGTAACATTGAAGTTGGACAAGGAATTCCTTTTGGTAATAGGTGACCTGAAAGAAGCTGAAGGAGGTGAAACGGATTTGCTTCCCATGAGCATACGGACCCGCTATCACGATATACAGGCAGAAGTGCGAGCCTTTTTCCATATTACAGACTTCGAAGCCTTTTCTTCCTACTATCTGGGTGACAACGACCGGGTAACAAGCAAAGGGTTGGCACAAGAAATCATGCCACAGGTAAAGGCTGTATTACAGGAACTCTTGAGAGACTGTGAACTCAAGGACACACGTATTCCGGACTCCATTTATGCCCAGATCAAACTACGCTTGCAGGCTCTGGATTTCCATGGCCTTACGATGAAAGAGCTTGTAGAGATTGCGATTGACAACGAAGACCTGGAACGTATGCATGCCTTGGCGCGTGAAATGTATCTTTCTGAACAGGAAATGGATTACCTGAGGAGAACGAATGATTTCAAGAATCGCCTGGCTACCGTGGAGAACCAGCAGAAAATCGACGAAGCACGTACAGACCTGGAACTATTCAGAAGTTTGCAGGAAATCAATCAAGATCAATTACTCGCACAAGATGAATTTGACAAGTTTTACATGGTTCTCTCTCGGGAAAAAAGAATCCGGGAAGCACAAAGTACTTTGAATGAAGCACAGGCAATGGACCAGGTACAAGCTTCACTTGATGAAATCCAAAGAACCGGTCTGCTGCGACAGGAAGAAATGGAAATCATGAAATTCCAGATTCAGGAACGTGCCTACAAGCGAGGCTTTGCCGTCAAGCTGATGCAGCTGACCGATGCTGCCGAATATGAAAAAAGCAGACTGGGTAGCGAACAAGAGCTGGAAATGATGAAACTGGCCCATCAGCTGGAGATTGTCCAGGCACAGGACAAACTGGAGGAAGAGCGCTTTTACAAAGCCCTGCAACGGAGACAGGACGAACAGCGGGCAAACCTGGATTTTGAAAGAGAGAAACTTAAACTGCAAAATGACCAGACACTGTTTGCTTATGATTTGGCTGAAAGAGGACAGCGCTCACAGATGGAGCGCCTGCAGGCAATGGAACGTCTGGATGCAGAACTGGAAGACCGGGCATCTGAACGTCGGATAAAAGAACGGCAACAGGAATTCGACTATTCCTTACGCATGACGCAGGAGCAGCAACAGACGGAAAGAGAACGGATACAGGCTCAACAGAATATGTCGTATGAGCAGATACTGGCTGCACGGAGTGATTTGGACGCAACTGCTCAGGCAGAATTGGCACGCTCTGTTTCTGCCGGCAAAAATGCTGAACGGGAACGGGAAATTGCAGAAGAGAAGCTTCGTCAGGCAGAAGCCTATCAGGACCGCATGGAACGGGAACGCCAGGCTGCCGCTGATGAACGCTGTCAGAAAGACAGTGATATGAAGGAAATGATGATGGAAATGATGCGCAACATGAGTGCCATGTCGAACAACATGGTGCAAAGTCGGAACGAGCAGCGGGAAGAATACCGCGAGGAATTGCACCGGGAGCAAGAACGCCATGACATTCATCAGGATCGTGCATTGAACTATACGACCCGCTATCCGCAGGGAAATACCGTGATTATACCTGCAAAAGAAGGGGGACCGTCACAGAAGGCACAACAAAGCATGCAACAAAACGCACAGCCGACGGCAGAACAGCCCAAACAGCTCGCTCACAAAGAGTGCCCTCATTGTCACCGGCTTTACACAGCCGATGCGCGTTTCTGTGAGAACTGTGGAATTGAAATCTAAAAAAAAACAGGAACAATGGAAGTGCAGGGTACGCTTTTGATGAGGTATCGGAATCGTGATTCGAAATCGGAAGGATGGTATACGTATTTACTGACAAATGACTTGCAGCTTTATCAACTATATCGTCCGGAGAATTTCCCCATCAACGATTCCTTCTTCTATGATTTCGACCGGAAGGACGTAGTCATTACCGGAGAACTGTCGGATGACAAGAAATATCTTTCCGTGGAATCACTGGTTGAGACAAATGAAGTTGCACCAAAAAAAGAACAGGAAAATGAAGAAACATTGTAAATATTGCGGCGAATTTGAGGTAACTCCTGATGAAAATTTCTGTCCGAAGTGTGGAACTCCTTTTATGGAAGAGGAGACCGTGACGGATTTGACAAACAATCCTTTGCCTTCGTCGGGACAACCGACCACAATCCAACAGGATAACCGGATACATAAAGGGGATAAGGTAACCATCGGAGGAGATAACTTCAATGCGCAGAACGTAGACAACCGAACGGTTACAAATACCAGCAATACGACTATCAACAATATTAATAATATTGTAGACGAAGGTCGTAAGGTCGTGCAATGCGAGCTGTCCGGCAAAACGGTACAAATCATTGACACCGTAGTATGTCCCAAGTGTAAAAGACGTATTTCAAAAGAATACTATGTAGAAAATGCCTTGATGTGCCGTGAGTGTTACCAGAAAAGGATAAGTGAGGGACAGAAAGCAGGCATTCCTCCTTTGGCTCCGGGAAACAACATGACTTCTACTGAAACGACAGGCTCAACAAAAACGGCAGTAGAACCTATAGACCCCAATACCACATCCAAGCCCGTTAACAAAGGACTTCTCATTTACGGAGGTATTGCAGTTGGCGTAGCTTTAATAGCCGGATTGATATTTTGGGGAAATGGCAGAGATGATTCCAAGTCGGAACCGGACTTGAAGCCTGTGGAGATGCAGCAGACTCCCCCTCAAAAAGAGACGCCTCCTGCAACGACGGTCCAACCGAACCTGGAGACAACATCAAGGGGCGCAAGCAAGACAACGGAAAAGGCTGAAAAAACAGTGGAGACTCCCAAGCCAACACCCAGCCAACTGGAACTCGGACAGAAAGCTTATGCTGCAGGTGAATATACAAAGGCTTCACTCTATCTGGAGAAAGCCTTGCAGGGAGGAAAGGCGGAAGCTGCTTATTATCTGGGCATGATGTACAAGCAGGGGAAAGGAGTCACCAAGAATGTCAGAAAATCTTTTTCGTATATGAAACAGGCTGCGGAAGGTGGAGCTTCAGATGCCTTTTATGAGCTGGCTGAAATGTATCGTCTGGGACAGGGCACCGAGTCCAACCGTACCCTGGCTAAGAAATGGTATGAAGAAACGATAACCTCCAATGCCTTGAATGCAGATAAAGCAGAGAAGGCCTTAAGCAGATACAGATAAGGTTATGGGAAACTTCTTTAAAGATTTACTTCACCAGTCTTATGGAGAACGGATGCGGGACGAGCAAGTCAATCCGTTCTCTAATCCATTTTCTACAGAAGATGTGTTCAGTGTATCTGCTGAAGACCACTCTGACTGTTTGGCACAGGAAGGGGTATTCCAGTGTTCTTTGATTATTATCGAAGATTCACAATGGACAGACCGACGTGTGAAGGTAGACCCCCGAATTGATGAAAAATCAAAACTCATCCTGAAAACATTCAATGAGATGCTGGTGAAGATTTATCATCCGAATATGTCCCAGAATGTACGTTTGCTGTCATACGAAAAGAGAGAATCCTGCGATTGCTGGGATTTCTCGGCACTCATCAGCAGCTTGTCCAGAGTACTTGAAATCGAGCTGAATAATTCGATTGTACAGTGGATACGCCGCCAAAAAGGAATCGAAATGCCCCGCTATTATAATCGAGTCAAGCCAGGACATAATGCCAGAATTTCCGACAAGATTGATTTGAACGAAGCGGACAGGGAGCATAACAATGAACTCCGCACACAGACTCTCGGAAACATAAAGTTCCTGATGGAAGGTTTCCAAAAGCAAATGCCGGAGTCGTTGGCAGCCATCGCTTCCGGATTATGTAAAAAATGGGAGGAAATCCGGGAGGCACGCAACATGTCATCCCATACATCCGTTACGGATGAAAAGGCTTTTCTAAACTTCTACAAGGTATTTTGCATGATTATGGAAAGAGGATGGTTTACGACCTTGATGGACCTGAAGCTAGATTTGAGAGGAGATCATTCATGAGGTGTGACAATAAAGAGCTCTTACAACCTCATTTTCCCAACAGCGAGACGCACGCAAGTCCCTGTTCAGCCATGGCGCAGATGATTTTCACATCTCAATCAATATCCCCCAAAACAGTATTGCCACAGACTGACGACGGAACTTGACATGCGTCTCCATGCTTTCATCCGAAGCCGTCACTTCAGACTTTCCACCCACTGCTGGAGGGTGGCACGGTCTGCGCGGTTCAGCAACTTGCCGTCCTTCCAGTTCAGGTCGGGATAGCTCTGTTTCAGCTTAGCCACACTGTTGCCTATTCCGCTGCCGCCCGAAGTGGCAAAGGGGACCAGCGTCTTGCCCTTCAGGTCGTGACTCTCGATAAACGTGTTGATGACGCGTGGTGCCTGGTCCCACCAAATGGGATAACCGATAAACACCACCTCATAAGCCGAGAGGTCTGTCCGGGATGCTTTCAATGCCGGACGGGACTTCGGGTCATTCATTTCCACACTGCTGCGCGACTGCTGGTCGTGCCAGTCGAGGTCGGCAGACGTGTAAGCCTTCTCGGGAACAATCTCATGGAGCGTGCCGCCCGAGACCTCAGCAAGCGCCTTGGCAGCCTTGGCTGTCGTCCCTGTAGCCGAAAAATACGCTACCAATGTTTTACGTGTTTCCATAGACTGATTGTCTTTCTTTTGGGCGCAAGCGGTGAAGCCGAATGCCACGATTGCCGCAAGCGTCAGTAATAACTTGTTCATAGCTGTAGATTCTTGTTCGACAGCAAAGATAAGCCCTTTCAAAATATACGGACGTATCCAAATTACGGACATTCCTACCTTCTTTACAGATGGAGGCGGCACAACAGCTGCACACCATCCTTGAAACACACCGACGATGAAAATCAAAATGTCAAAGTGTCAAACGAATCGCCTGAGAGTGCCCTTCCTCGCGTCCAAATACGAGTTGGAACGCAGAACAGGCATTCTCAGGCGATTCGCCAAATACACATTGACACCACTCTTCCATCTTCCCTACCCTATTGAGCGCCATACCCAAATACATCCATCATTTGGAAGGCATATTCACCCCATAACATTCCCAAATAACACTTCCCGAATCACCATCTTCTGACGCAAACCAGGAGTAAATGAATGTTAAGCGGAAGAGGTATTTGTTAAATCAAAGAACAATCTTGACATTCAGATGCCAAACACAAGTGTTTGACGAGTCAAACAATATTGTTTCACCCGCCAAACAATATTGTTTGGGAGTGTTAACGATATTATTTGGGAGGTCGAACACTTGTGTTTGAGTGCATAAATATGTGTGTTTCCCCTTCAGAAGGAATATCTATGCAGTTCGTTTTGCATGGATATGCTTAAAAAAACCTGCTTTGCGCGTTTTTACAAAATGACGCGTTAGCTGAAATCCTCCTTTTTGATTGTTTTGTCAAGCAAAAGGAGAAATATTGCATCATTTTGTTCCGCAGAAGCCGGATGAAAAGCGGACGGGAACCTCCTCACGCCGACGATGTGCTCCTGAAGTGCTTCCGCCGAACAGCCTGGAGGTATACAAAAAGATGACAACAACCCCGGTGCCTGCCCCCGGAGAAAGAGGTTCTTTTCTGCCCCGTCACAGGTGCAAATTTTGATATTCCGACTTGTCACATCGCCCGTTGTTAAGAGTCTTCAGTCTTCTTTTCCTCTTTTTTCTTAAGAATATCTATTATAAACGTTCAACTATTTATATAATAAATATTTACATTATTCTCATGTATCACAATCAAAGAATTTTGAAACATAGAGAAAGTATATAGTAATAAATATGTAACACTGGTGAAGTTTTACGTTACATGTTCTTTATCTTCTTTAACATCCAGTACGTAATTTTAGGGCCAGAAAGAGCGGCGTGGATGTAGTCTTCGAGACAAAACATACACGAAGCTCTACGTGCCTGTTTATGGCGCATTGAAAACATACCTGATTATTCACTCCTTAATAATCGCAACCATGAAAGCAAAAATCAACGACGACGGGTAGACACCTTCCTCACGGAAACATTCCTCGCTGCAAGAGGGAGGATTTGAGTAAATCAATCGGACACGGTTGAAATGAATTATTGGTTTAATCTCTAAACTAAAGATTAATGAAAAATGTTAGTAACAAACTGAAGAAATTTCCTGCCTTGTGCTTATCCCTGTTGTTTTGCAGCACAACAATGTGGGCGCAGCAACAACGAACGGTGAAGGGTACGATTTTGGACGATAACGGAGAACCCATCATCGGTGCTTCCATCATAGTAAAAGGCAACAATCAGATCGGAACTATTTCCGACATCGACGGTAACTTCACCCTGAAGGTCCCCGAAGACAACTCTCTCCTTGTCATTTCATTCATCGGCATGCAGTCGCAGGAACTGCGCATCCCGAAAAACGGTGTAATGAAAGTCGTGCTCAGCGACAACACCGAGCTCCTCGATGAAGTGGTCATCGTGGGTTACGGTCAGCAGAAGAAGGCTTCGGTCGTGGGTGCCATCACACAGACCAATGCCAAGGCACTGGAACGTACGGGTGGTGTGTCCGACTTGGGTTCGGCATTGACCGGTAACCTGCCGGGCGTCATCACCATGTCCAGTACGGGTATGCCGGGTGAAGAAGACCCGCAAATCGTCATCCGCGGCATCAGTACGTGGAACAACTCTTCACCGCTGATTCTCGTCGATGGTGTGGAACGACCCATGAGCGGCATCGACGTGAACTCGGTCGAATCGATTTCCGTACTGAAGGATGCATCGGCAACCGCCGTCTACGGTGTGAAGGGTGCCAACGGAGTCATCCTGATTACCACCAAGCGCGGACAGGAGGGCAAGGCAACCATCGACGCGTCGGTGAGCATGGCCATGAAGATGCCCTCGAAGCTCCCCAACAAGCTGGACTCGTATGATTCTTTCGACCTGCGCAACCGGGCTGTGGAACATGAGTTGGGACTGACGCCCGACTCCTGGCAGTACATGATGTCGCAGAGCGAGATGGACAAATACCGCCATCCTGCCAACCTTGCCGAGGCAGAGCGTTACCCCAACGTCGACTGGGCGGACTGGATGTTCAAGGATGTGGCCTATTCGGAGAACGCCAACGTGAGCATGAGCGGCGGTACGTCGTTCGTGAAGTATTATGCCTCCATCGACTACCAGCACGAGGGTGACTTGTTCAAGGAGTATGACAATGGACGGGGTTACCAGACGACCTACGGCTACGACCGTGTGAACATGCGCAGCAACCTCGACTTCCAGCTGACGAAGACGACCTTGCTGAAGACCAACCTCTTCGGTTCCTACGGCGTCAAGCAGGGTCCGCGCACGGACTATGAATACAACATCTGGGGCAGTGTGTACACCACGCCGCCCAACGCCATGATGCCGCAATACTCCGACGGTACCTGGGGCTACAGCCCGGACAACGACAACAACTCCGTGGCACAGCTTGCCCTGGCTCCGCAGAACACACGGACCACGACCCGACTGACCACCGACTTCATCCTGGAGCAGAAGCTCGACTTCATCCTGAAGGGACTGAGCGCCCGGGCATCCATCTCCTGGGACAACGTGTTCCTGGAGAGCAACCGCGGTGCCTGGACGGACGACAAAGCCGACTACAAGTACATCAACCCGGATACGGGAGAAGAGAGTCATCAGAACACCGAGGGTACCCACAACTTCGACTTCTTCCCGACGAACAACTGGAAGGCTGAAGGCGGAACCGTGGACAACAACGCCACCGAACGCCACCTTTATTATCAGGCTCAGCTCGACTGGGCGCGCCAGTTCGGCGACCACAACGTGACGGCGATGGGACTCTTCAGCCGTCAGGAGCGTACACGAGGCAGCATCGTGCCCCACTACCGCGAGGACTGGGCATTCCGTGTGACCTACAACTATGCCGACAAATACTTCTTCGAGTACAACGGCGCCTACAACGGTTCTGACAAGTTCTCCAGCGACCACCGCTTCGCCTTCTTCAACTCCGGCGCCATCGGCTGGATGATCAGCGAGGAGAAGTTCATGAAGCCGCTCAAGTTCATCGACCTGCTGAAGCTCCGTGCTTCTTACGGTGAAATCGGTAACGACGAAATCGGCAACGAGTGGGATGCCAACTACCGCTGGCTCTACATGACACAGTGGGAGACGGGCGGAAACATCCTCACGGGTCTCTACAATGCCGCCAGCCCCTACACGTTCTACCGCGAGAAGACCGTGGGCAACCCGGACATCCACTGGGAGGTAGTCCGCAAGTTCAACTTCGGTATCGACTACTCGTTCTTCGGCGGCCTGCTTGCCGGTAACGTCGAAATCTTCCGCGACCGGCGCACCGACGTCCTGCTCCAGGGTGCCAACCGTGCCACTCCGTCGTTCTTCGGCGGCATCACGCAGGCTCCGTGGGCGAACCTGGGAACCATCGACAACAAGGGTTACGAATTGGAGCTGCGCATCAACAAGACCTTGCGCAACGGACTCCACCTCTGGGGTAACTTCAACATGACCCACGCCATCAGCGAGGTTGTCGACGGCGACGACGCACTCTACAAGCCGTACTATCAGAAGAAGGAAGGCAAGCCTGTCAACCAGACCTACACCTATGTGGACCATGGCTACACGCAGACCATCGACGACCTCTACGGCAGCACCGCCTTCGAAGCGCTCGATGACCAGAAGTTGCCGGGCATGTACCAGATTATCGACTACAACGGCGACGGTGTCATCAACAACGAGGACAACATCCCCTACGGCTTCTCCAGCAACCCGCAGAACACCTACAGCGGTTCAGTCGGCTTTGACTACAAGGGATGGAGCTTCTTCATGCAGTTCTACGGAGTGACGAACGTGACCCGTCAGGTGGTGTTCAGCACGTTCGACCAGAAACACCTGATTGCCTATGACGAGGGTTCCATCTGGTCAAAGGACAATCCGCACCCCGACGTACCTACGCCCCGCTTCGGCTCCTCGGTCAACAGCTACTTCCATGGCAGCCGTTACTTCTACGACGGTTCGTTCATCCGTCTGAAGAACATCGAGCTGGCATATACGTTCACCGACGGCTGGATCCGCCATCTGGGTCTGTCGAGCCTGAAGCTCTATGTCAACGGCAACAACCTCTGGGTACACACCAAGATGCCGGATGACCGCGAATCGAACTTTGCCGGAACGGGCTGGGCTTCGCAAGGCGCTTACCCGACGGTGAAGCGTGTGAACCTTGGTCTTAAATTCACCTTATAAACTAGAGACACCATGACGATAAAGAATCACTTACGTACCTTATTATATACAGGGCTCCTGACTGCGTCCTTCGGTCTGACTTCGTGTGAAGACTACCTGGAGAAGACCCACGAGAGCACTGTTTCGGAAGAAGATGTCTTCAAGACCTTCCGCACCTTCCAGGGTTTCACGGAAGAGCTGTACTACTGCCTCCCCGACCATGCACACTGCTACTGGCAGAACTCCTTCAACTGGGGCGAGGACGAAATCATCTCCTTCGGTAAAGACTATTTCATGGGCTACAAGATCGACTTGGGCGACTTCTGGGGCTGGCAGTCGGGTTTCGACGGCTGGGGCTGCTGCTGGATGGACGGCAGCAATGTTTCGTCGACCTCGACCGACCGTATGCAGAAGAAGTTCTGGCCACTCGCCTGGTATGGCATCCGCAAGACGAACGTCGGCCTGGCAAACCTTGACAAGCTCATCAACGCCACCGACGAGGAGCGCAACCTCATCGAGGGACAGCTCTACTTCTTCCGTGGCTGGTTCCACCTGATGCTCATCGAGTACTTCGGCGGCATGCCTTACATCGACACCGTGCTGTCGGCATCCGAACCGCTGAGCAACCCGCGTCTGAGCTACCAAGAGTGTGCTGACCGCATTGCCAAAGACCTGCGTCGGGCTGCCGACCTGCTCCCCATCGACTGGGACAAAACGACCGCCGGAGCTGCCACGTTGGGCAACAACCAGCAACGCATCAACAAAATCATGGCACTGGCATTCCTCGGCAAGAACTACCTCTGGGCAGGCAGTCCGCTGATGAACTACGCGTCCCAGGGCAGCCGTACCTACAACGCCGACTACTGCAAGAAGGCAGCCGACACCTTTGCCGAACTGCTGGAGCTGGTGGAGAGCGGACAGACACAGTACGCCCTCGTGGACTTCGACCACTACTCGGACATCTTCTATACCTATCAGCAGAACGCCATGAACCCCGGTTCGACGGAAGCCATCTTCCAGAGCCCGATGTACGACTGGTGGATGGGTTCGGGCTGGAGCCTCGGTCCTCAGTTTGTCGGTTCCAACCAGTCGGGAGAAACGAACTCCACGCTGTTCACGCCGACAGCCAACTATGTGAACTACTTCGGTATGGCTAACGGCCTTCCGCTCGACGACCCCGACTCGGGCTTCGACCCCGAATATCCGTGGCGCGACCGTGACCCCCGCTTCTACAACGACTTCATCTATGACGGCGTGCAGACCATCGAGAACCTGAGTGCCCTGAGTGCCGACCAGCGCGACAACCAGAAAATCCAGTATGCCAACCTCTACACCGGCGGCAACTACCGCGACGAGGTGAACGAGAGCCGTACGGGTTACCTGTTGCGCAAGTTCACTCCGCTCGCAGTCAACTACTACGACCAGGGTATCCGTGACTACGGCGACGCCCTGACCATCCAAATCAGCTGGATGCGTCTGGCAGACGTCTACCTGATGTACGCCGAAGCTGCCGCCAACGGCTAA
>ULUY01084777.1_pt1 | contig 21653 bp, 16 predicted proteins | sample 1959031 | NCBI WGS metagenome assembly ULUY01 (sample SAMEA4835774, study PRJEB28245) | human gut metagenome | biome: gut microbiome; material: fecal sample | place: Denmark | collected 2008
CGAGTAATACGACTTGCAATAAGAAGTTGAAAACCATTGCCAAATTGTGCGGTATAAAAGCCCATCTGACCTATCATGTTGCAAGACATTCAGCGGCGACCACCATTTTATTATCCAATGGAGTACCGATTGAAACCGTAAGCAGACTGTTGGGGCACACCAACATAAAGACGGCCCAAATCTACGCAAAGATAACCGCCCAAAAGATAAGTCAGGACATGGAACAACTCTCTGAAAAATTGGGAGATATGGAGAAAAGCATTTGTAGGTCGATATGAAAATTACGGACCGTCAGTCGCCTGTTTCCTTGCTCGTCCATTAAGTTAGTACAGACTTTATTGAAAGGGAAAAGGTCAGGCGGCTGCGCCGTTTCGGGCAGAATCTTCCTCTTCCAGAGCGTATTCAGCCCGAAAACCTTTTCCCTTTCACGTCTGTACAATGAAGACTGACGGCTACGGAAACAAACGACTGACGGAAAAGAATCGTCAAAGACAAAACTATTGAATAGGCATATATGTCTATCATTATTTGTTTATAGAATTTCATTCAAAACCGAGTAAGGTGTTTTTATAGGACACAATAAAATTGTGGCAAACGGGAAACTGCACTCCCTCCAGAAAATAATCTTTTTCCCTTGGCGGTGTTTTTGGAACACCGTTTTCGCCTTGTCGGAATGTCGTGCTTTACCGATAGGCAAGGTGCTGTTCATTCCTGCAATTCTGTTGACCGTTTTTTTCTTGACGGCTTAGAGACCAACCGACCATGATGCTAACCAATAATTGGGCAAACCAACTAACCGACCGTTATTTGTTGGTAGCAACAAATAATATGACCAATCTCAAACAAGCATCTTATCAAAGACAATTCCCCTATTTTTAATCGTGATTTCCATGCTTAATTTTTATGTTCAAGCGAACATGGCAAGTTGTGTTTTGGGGCGCCCGAAATGTTTTCGGCATCGCAAAACAATTTGCTGAAATCTTTTCCTCCGAAGTCGTAACAGTTCGTTAATAAATAAATGAGGTCTTTCTTCGTTTCAAAGAAAAGCAATATCTTTGCAAGAAAATAAATTTGATGCTTTTTGATGATTCAAAATATTTAGATTATAGATTTCCTGAACCACAATATTTAGGAGCGAAATATATTCATCGTGGATGGATTGCCCGATTTGTATCTGATGAAATCACAAATGTATTAGATGCATTTGCCGGATCTCAGTCCATAGCGTATACGTTTAAACAACTTGGAAAAAAAGTAATCACTAATGATTTTCTGAATTGCAATAATTTAATAGGAAAAGCATTAATCGAGAACTCCAGATATACGCTTGGAAAAGAAGATTTAGATATACTCTTTTCCCCAAATAGCAATCCGGAAGAATTTAATCTGATGGAAAAATTGTTTGCCAACTTATTCTTCTTGCCAGAAGAAGCCGCATTTATAGACAGTTTTCGTAGTAATATCAGATTTCTAAATAACCAATATAAAGAAGCATTGGCTTTGTCTGTAATGTGCAGGAGCATGACGCGGAAAGTAACTATGGGACATTTTGCTCATACGCAAGCTCTCGCATATGCTGCCGATCCCAATCGTATTAAGCGAAACCGTAGTTTAATAAGACCTCTTAAAGACATATTCAGAGAACTACTCCCTGATTATAATGCAGCAGTTTTTGATAATGGGAAAGACAATAAAAGTTATAATGAAAATATATTAGAATTATTGCCTCAATTAAGTAATATTGATTTAGTTTATTTTGACCCTCCGTATTGCAACAGTCATGCTGATTATCAATCCTTCTATCATTTATTGGAAACTTACGTGGAGTATTGGAAAGACAAGCAATTCGTAAACGGTACAAAACGCTATGAACCCAAACGATATAGTGGATTTGACAAGAGTAAAGACGCTGTATCAAATCTTCAACTAATGTTTGAAAGAGCGACACATATTCCTACGTGGTTGGTGAGTTATAACGACCGTAGTTATCCTGATATAGACACGATGGTCGAAATGATTGCACCATACCGTAATGTTACGGTAGAAAGAAAAACATATAAAAATGGGCGAGGAGGAAAAGGAAGTGTCGCAGGCAGCAGTGAAATTCTATTTGTATGTACAATGAAATAATCAATATATTATGATGGCAAACTTTGAAAAATGGGATAAAGCATTTAGGAATCAAAATCTTTTCGAATTCAACTTTAATGAAAATGCTTTGATGTGGCTTAAAGTGCGGGCTGTTTGCAGAGGAAAACTGATTCAACAATTTCTTAAATGTGCTGGCATCACTTTGACGTCTTCAAAAATTGCAGAACAAAATGTAGAATTGTTTGAAAGACTGGAAAATATGCCAAATGCCATGCAGTTACTTGACACTTTCTTAAATGAAAGAAACCACGAATGGTATAATGCAATGGGCATAAACGAGGCAGCATTGAAAGAAGATTTATATAAAGTGCGCTACTACGCATGGGGAGGAGACCAGAATAATTCATTAGACAAGCATCTTGTAAGCAGATACGTTAAGGTTATTAGTAATTATGATGAACTGCTGAACAAACAAAGTGAAATTGCTGATAATGCGTGGAATTATGTTCAAACAAGTTGGTACAACAATTGGACATCATACCTGATTGAATCACTTTTTAAGCAGCATGAAAAGGTCATTTCGGCAATAGGCGAAATAAAAAGTGTTGATTTCTTTTTGTATAACTTCCCTATTGATTTGAAGGTAACATTTTTCCCAAACCAATATATGGAAGAAAAACTGAAAATTAAACTTGGCAAAAAAGAACTTACGTGGTTGAGGCAAGAAGCTAAAAAAGTGGGCATAACAGTAGATCATTCACAATCTGATACTCAACAACTTTACACCTTGTCAGAGAAACTGATGGAAATTGGGAAAAATGACATTCTAGAAACGCTGAAAAATAAAAGGAAAGAAGTAATTGTCGATGCTCAATCTGATGTGCAAGAACTTATGACTTGGTTATATGCCAATCAAGGAGAGATGCGTTTTGGAGCGGAGAATAGATTGTTTGTTATTCTCGTAGATTCTGCAAATATGAATGAATCTTGGAAGATGAAACGTGCTTTTTCTTTAATAGAACCCAAAGTAAAGAATTACCTTGATAACTTTAACGAACAGTCTTTAAAAGAAATTAATTTCATCTTCCAGGGCAAGCCATACAAGAGCTTGGCAGATGTGATATTTGTTGTAAAGTAGTAGTTATATGGAATGGGTATTTGATGGTATTGGAACAGAAATCATTTCACTGTTAGCCGGCTTTTTAGGTGGCGGTTTTATTGGTTATAAGATAGGTATAAAGAACAAGATTTCCCAGCGTCAAAAAGGAGGGAATCATGTGAGTCAAACACAAATTGGAAGCATTGTAAACAATGGAAATTCAGAAAGCAGGAAATAATGCACAACAATTCCAAATTCAAAATCTGACTATTGGAATTGATGAAAAGCGAGCAAGAGAAATATATGATGAAAAGTATGCTATTGCAAAAAGAGACTTTACTGAAGAAGCTTTGCGGATAGCTAATGAACGAGTAAAAGAGTTTGAAAATAGACTTATACCTAAAATTGAAGCAGTAAATAATGGATTAAATGCGTTTGCAGATCCGAGCTTTCAGCTGTTGTTGATAGATGCTCAAAAAGCAGCAGTAGCAACAGAGCGAGTTGTTGATTATGACTTACTTTCAGAATTATTAGTTCATAGAATAGAGAATGGTAATGACAGGCATGTTAGAACAGGAATACATCGTGCTGTAGAAATAGTTGAGGATATTTCTGATGAAGCATTGTTAGGTCTAACAGTTATACATTCTATAAATTCTTTTATACCAGTGTCTCCAGAATGTATTAAAGCATTGGATGTATTGGATGATTTGTTCGACAGAATAATGTATGCTAAATTACCCAAAGGGGCTGAATGGATAGAAGATTTAGAGATACTCGATGCAATTCGTATAAATCCATATAGTAAATTTACCGATTTAAAAGAATACTATTCAACGGTTTTAAATGGCATTGTAACAATCGGTATAAAGAAAGATTCAGAGGAGCATCGCAATGCAATTTCAATATTGCAAAACAACAGATTAGTTGTCTCCAATTTGTTGGTTGATAATTATTTATTACCTGATTATATAAGGGTTAATATTAGGAATTTTGATGCAGTAAATGAACTGTTTCTTATTCATACATTGGGTAATAATAGAATGTCAGTACCGATGTCTGAACAACAGAAATCTGCTATTAAATCTATAATTGAATTATATTCAAAAGATACTCAATTAAAAAATGATGTAGAGAAGAAGTTTTTATTAGAGTGGAATAAAAGACCCCATTTGGCTTTACTAAAAGATTGGATTGAAAAAATTCCTAACTCTTTTAGTATTACATCTGTCGGTAAAGTATTAGCTCATGCTAATGCACAAAGATGTGACGATAAATTACCTCCGTTAAAGTAAATACAACATTAAAAGTAGCCAATTTCGTTGCCCATCCAAGGATTTTGGCTACTTTTGCAGTTGAGTTATTTGACAGCAAAACATAGCAAAATGCTGAAAATCGCACGGTTGCCAAGTCGTTACCGCTACTTCACAAATAATTTGCTAAAAGTTTATTCCTCAAATGGTTATACTAAACCGTTGAAAATCTAAAATAAGTTGTCCATACATTCCCAAGGCTCACCCCAATGCCAGCCTTCAGCCATACGGCAACCCGCTGAAACAGACAGGGAAGGCACGGAGAGAAAACGAGGTCAGGCCTTTTTTCATTTACCCGCCTCCTCCGGAAAACAAACCGGCACCCTTTTCGGACAAACACCCGAAGCCACCTTTAAAAAACTTGCGCGCTTGAGCACAAATTTGTAACTTTGCCTGAAGAATACCAAGAACCTGTTTTTTACCGTCACACCACGGCCAGGAGTCAGGACCACACATCCGGCAAAGCCACTGGCCGCGGCTTGAAAAACGCCTGTTAAGAAAAATGATTGACTTTGGAATAAAAGATGCCATTGATATCCTGCTGGTAGCGCTGATTCTGTACTACATCTACAAACTGATGAAGCAGTCGAGCGCGGCCAACATCTTTTCGGGCATCATCATGTTTATCCTGGTATGGATTCTGGTGTCGCAGGTGTTTGAAATGCGCTTGCTGGGTACGATTCTCGACAAGATGGTCAATATGGGTGGTCTGGCCCTGATAATCCTGTTTCAGGAAGAAATACGCCGGTTTTTCTCTACCATCGGCACACAGCGCCACTCGCGCATCATTTCGAGTTTCTTCAAGCGCCGCCGCAAAAACGAGACCCAGCGTGCCGAAATCCTGCCCATCGTAATGGCCTGCATCAACATGAGCAAGCAAAAGGTGGGTATGCTCATCGTACTGGAGCGCCAGGTGGGACTGAACGAGTACATCCGCTCGGGCGACATCATCAACGCCAACATCACGCAACGACTGATTGAAAACATCTTCTTCAAGAACAGCCCCCTGCATGACGGAGCCATGATCATACGCAACCACCGCATTGAGGCCGCAGGCTGCATCCTGCCGGTATCGCACGACGCCAACATCCCCAAAGCGCTGGGCCTGCGCCACCGCGCTGCGCTGGGTCTGTCGCAAAAAAGCGACTGCCTGGCCATCATCGTGTCGGAAGAGACAGGCGCCATCTCCATTGCACAGGGAGGCCAGTTCAGGTTGCGCCTGACGGGTGAGGAGCTGGAGCGGGCACTGACCGAAGAATGGTAAGCGCCAAACTGACACAAATACAGAAAAAGGCTGCTAAATTTGCCCGTTTTAACAAAAAAAATTATCTTTGCCCCAGATAATACCCTTATTCCCCGTAAAAATTGTTCACAAGCCAATGCCCAGAATAACCAGAATAAAAAGACTCAAACAAATCAGAATACATCGTGAAGGTACGCACACCCTCATAGGCTGTGGAGTGGCTTTTTTACTGTTCAACGGGTTGGTCTATTTATGGCTGGGCGCACACATCGTATTCTATGCAGGGCTGATTATTACGGGGGCCATCTATATGGTGGTCATCAACTTTTTCCGCTGCCCCATCCGTCTGTTTGAGGGCGACACGCACAATATTGTCGTGGCTCCGGCCGACGGTAAGGTCGTAGTGGTGGAAGAAGTGGAGGAAAACGAGTATTTTCACGACCGCCGGCTGATGATTTCCATCTTCATGTCGGTGACCAACGTACATGCCAACTGGTTTCCGGTGGAAGGCTTTGTCAAGGATGTACGCCACCACAACGGAAATTTCCATAAAGCATGGCTCCCCAAAGCCTCAACCGAAAACGAGCGCTCGACCATCATCATTGAAACGCCAGCCGGACAGGAAGTGATGGTACGACAGATTGCGGGAGCCGTAGCCCGGCGTATCGTAACCTACCCCCACTTAGGTGAGGACTGCTACATCGACGAGCACCTTGGATTCATTAAATTCGGTTCGCGTGTCGACTTGTATTTGCCCATCGGCACCCAGCCGCTTGTAAAACTCGGGCAAAGCACTACGGGTAATCAGACCGTAGTGGCTAAACTGCAACCTTAACTATGAAAACGAGAAAGATGATTCCGAACACGCTGACTTGCCTGAACCTGGTGAGCGGCTGTATTGCTACCCTTCATGCCTTTCAGGGCGACTACACCGGCGCTTTTGTATGGATTATCATGGGTGCCGTGTTCGACTTTTTCGACGGTTTTACGGCACGACTGCTGGGCGTGGCCTCGCCCATTGGAAAAGAGCTTGACTCACTGGCCGACGACATTACGTTCGGCTTTGCGCCGGCTGCCATCGTATTCCACATGCTCACACAAGTGGAAATGCCCCTGGCCGGCATGACTACCCGCACATACCTGCCCTATGTGGCTTTTGCCATCGCGGCGTTTTCGGCACTGCGTCTGGCCAAATTCAATCTGGACGCCCGTCAGAGCGACACATTCATCGGTCTGCCCACGCCGGCCAATGCCCTGTTCTGGAGCGCCCTGGCCTGCGGTTTCAAAGACCCCATCCTGCAGTCGCCCGACTCGTTTTACGGACTGCTGGCCGGCATTGTCATCTCATGTTTCCTGCTGGTATCGGAAATTCCGATGTTTGCCCTTAAATTCAAACACTTCCGGTGGATTGGCAACCGCGTGCGCTACCTGTTCATGCTGGCCTGCGCCGTACTTATCGCCACCCTGGCCCTGCTGGGATATTCGGTTGTGGGTTTCTCGGTAGTCGTTATCCTGTATGTCGTACTGTCCGTCATTTTACGCAAGAAGCGCATCTGACAGGCAAAGGAAAAAGAAACGCCCCACCGCCAGGACACAGCAAAAATTATTTCAGTCACCCATTTCCCCATACCGACTCATTTGTGGTCGATATGGGTTTTATTTTGCCGGGAAAGGTTGGGTATATCGGACGATTTGTCTACCTTTGTTGCGCACGCCGGCCGGCGATGTCCATTCATAAGGACAAAGCGGGCGAAAGGAAGCAGGCGTACTAAAAAAAATTGTAGAATCAACCAACTCTGTCAAATACATGTTGTTTAAAACACTGGGATGCCTATTCATGCTCGGCATTGCCGTTATTCTGGCCTTTGTCATAGGCTTGCGCATACTCATTGGTAAGATACTGGGCCTGGGCTCAAAACAGAAAACGACTTACCGCCACGAAAATCCACAACCCGAACAGGAACAAAAAAAGCCGTCAAACGGACGTCCCGCTGACGGCAAAAAGATTTTTTCAGCCCAAGAGGGTGAATATATTGACTACGAGGAAATCAAATAATCCTCTTTTTTTACAGAAACGGGGATTCAGGCACTTCTGTCCGAATCCTTTTTTCTTTCTGCTCTCCCCTTCATGAATTTGTATGGCCGCAAAGCGCACGATGGAGCGCCACGACCTGTACGGCCGCCTGTACATCATGCACCCTCAGGATGTCGGCTCCACGCTCAAGGGCAGCCATGTGCAGCGCCGTAGTGCCGTTAAGAGCCTCCTCCGGCGTTATGCCCAGCAGTTTGTAGACCATGGACTTGCGCGAAAGCCCGGCCAACACAGGCAGGCCGAACACTTGTAAATCGTCGAGGTGCTGCAACAAATCATAATTCTGCTCCAACGTCTTGGCAAAGCCGAACCCGGGATCGAGAATCACGTCGCTCACGCCCAAGTCGTGCAAATAGCGCACACGCTGCGCAAAATAGAGCATCACCTCACGCTCCAGGTGTTCATATCCCGTAAACTGCTGCATGTCGGCAGGCGTACCGCGCATGTGCATCAGGATATAAGGCACCTTCAGGTGGGCAATGGTACGAAACATATTCCGGTCAAGCTGACCGCCCGAAATGTCGTTAATGATGTCGGCACCACATTCTTCCACACACATCCGGGCCACATCGGCACGAAACGTATCGACGGATAGCGGAATATGCGGGCACACGCTACGAATGACAGGAAGAGCCATCCGCAAACGTTCCATTTCCTCCTGTGGCGAAACGTCGGCCGCCCCGGGACGCGAGGAGTAGGCTCCCACATCAATCATATCGGCCCCTTCATCGGCCATGCGTTGGGCTCGCTGACGGATTTCATCAACACCCGGCGTGCGACTGCCGGCATAAAAGGAATCGGGCGTCACATTAAGAATTCCCATCACCCGCGGCTGCTCAAACGAAAGGAGTTTACCCCCTGCATTGATCGTAAGTTGCTTGCTATTTGTCATGCTGCTCTCTGATTACACATTCATGGCAGCAAGCCTATGCCTGCCGCCGATTTAGAATTACATTCAAAAATAACTTTTTCTGCCGTAACGGACAAGTCTCCTCCGAAATTTAAAGCTTGTTACGATACGGTAAGATAAAAAAAAGATTTTGTCCGGCATTCTTGCTTGCCCTTTTGCTATCTTTGCACTATCCTTATCCTAACATGAGAAAAGCATGAATCAACTGAAATATACCTTACTGATATGCGGGGTTCTGTTGGCAACAACCCTACAAGCCGGACGGCCTAAAATTACCATCAATCCCGTAACCGGAAGCATTGCATCCATCACCCTGAGCGACGACCCTACGGGCATGAACTGGCTACTGGCCACCGACGGATCACAATATGAATGGATACAGGAAAATTACAGCTGGGGACTGGGATACCTGACCGTAGAAACCGACAGCAAGCGCGACACCGTACGCTGGAACCGGCCGCTGAGCCTCTCGGCCGACGGCATGGAAGCCGTTTATGACGCCGGAGGCATACGCGTCATCGTAAGCCGCCGATATGAGGGCGACGACCTGGTAGAGCGCTACACGCTGCGCAACCATACGCAAGCAAACGTAACGCTGCGTGACATCGGTATTTTTACACCCTTCAACGACAATTATCCCGACGCGGCAACCTGCATGACCCAACGGGCACATGCCCACGTATGGGCGGAAGGTACGGCTGCATACGTATGTGCCCTGCGCATGGGAGCAAAAGGGCCGCACCTGGGGCTGGCCCTCACCCGGGGCAGCCTGCATGACTATGATATCTGGGAGCGTGGGCAAGAAAAAGGAAATTCCCAGACACGCGGTGTCATTGCCCTCGGACTGCCCGAACAGACCTTGGAGCCCGAAGAAGAAGTAACGATGGAATGGCGTCTGTTTGAGCATCAGGGATGGGACGACTTTGAACAACAACTACTGAAGCGGCGGAGCGTACTGGCCCGCTGCAACCAATATACGTTTGAACTGGGAGATACCGTACACGCCACGCTGGAAAGCCGCTACAAACTGAAAAAAGTTTTTGCCACGGCTCACGGCGAAAAATATAAAGTCCGGCTGGAAAAAGGACGCTACCGCGTAGATATTCCGGTCAGTCAACCGGGAAACTTCAGCGTGACTTTCCACTATAACAACGGAGGGCGAGCCGTTACGGAACTGGCAGCGTTCAACCGCTTTGACGAACTCATTGCCAGGCGCGTAGAATTCATACGCACCCACCAGCAGATGAAACGCACCGACGACCCGCGCTACGGTGCTTACCTGCCCTACGACAACGAGACCGACAGCCTGCTGCTCGACCCCAACCACAGTTGCAGCCCAACCGACCGGAACGAGGGAGCAGAGCGCGTGGGCATGGGCGTACTGCTGGCCAAATGCTGTCAGCTGACGGGTGATACGGTACTGCTCAATTCACTGATACGTTACACCGATTTTGTGCGTAACAAACTGCAAGATCCTGACTACGTGACCTATTCCAATGTCACACACAACAGCTATCCGCGCGCCTACAACTACCCGTGGATTGCCGAGCTGCAACTACGCATGTACCTGCTTACGGGACAGACGTCCTACGCCTATGACGGTTACCGAACCCTGCGCACCATGTTCAACAAATTCGGACACGGATTCTACGCCATAGGCATTCCCGTCACACTCAGCATGCAAGTGCTGGAAAAGGCCGGACTGACACAGGAACGCGACTCTCTGTGGAACGATTACGCTGCACAGGCTGCCCAACTCATCAAAAACGGAACGAACTATCCCAAACATGAAGTCAATTACGAACAAAGTATTGTAGCCCCTGCCGTACAATTCCTTTCCGAATGCTATCTGGTCAGTCACGACACGGCATGTCTGAACGAGGCCCGACGGCAAATGCCCATACTGGAGGCGTTTTGCGGACGGCAACCCAGCTGCTACCTGAACGGCATTGCCATCCGTCATTGGGACGGCTACTGGTTCGGCAAATCAGAGCGCTACGGTGACACTTTTCCGCACTACTGGAGCACACTCAATGCCTCGGCTTATTACTACTATGCTCTTGCGTCCGGAAACTCCGCAAAAACAGAAGAGGCCCGACAGATTGTGCGCAACAACCTTTTACTGTTTGCCGAAGACGGAAAGGGTTACTGTGCATTCCTCTACCCCCGCCTCATCAACGGTCAGCGCGCCCGGGGATATGACGCTTTGGCCAACGATCAGGACTGGGCGCTGGTCTATTACCTGCTGGTCAATAAAAACATATAACAAGTTCCTGACCGAATCTACCCTGCCCTGTTTTTTTTAACTTCAGGCATGCAAGGTTCATCACGCTTCCGTGTTTTATGGAGTAGAAACCATAGAAAAAAACTAACGTATGAAAGCGAAGAAACTACTACTTATTCTGACCAGCGTAATTTTGGGACTAACGACTTCCTGCGACAATGGAGATGACTACTACTATTATAACTACGCTTCTCCCAATGCGCTGGTCACAGTAAAGCATACAGCCGATAATGTATGCTACCTGCAACTGGACGACCCAACTACACTCTTCCCCACCAACCTGTCACGCTCTCCCTTCGGGCAGAAAGAGGTGAGAGCTCTGGCCAATCTGGTCATGACAGGAAATGGTCGGGACGGTTTCACGCAGCAGGCCTACATCAATTGGATTGACAGCATCCGGACCAAAGATGCCGTACATGCCCCTGCCGACGAAGCCGCATACGGCAACGACGCCGTAGAAATTGTGAAAGACTGGGTCAGCATTGCCGAAGACGGTTACCTGACACTGAGGTTCCGCACCCGCTGGGGAAACAGTCAAACCGTACATGTACTCAATCTGGTAAGCGGAGCCAACCCCGATGATCCCTACGAACTGACCCTGCATCACGAAGCCTATGGTGACACGCTCGGCAACTGGGGCGACGCGCTGATTGCCTTTAAGCTCAACAATCTGCCCGACACACAAGGAAAGACCGTCAAACTCACCTTAAAATGGAATTCATTCAGCGGCATGAAATCAACCCAGTTTAATTATTGTTCCCGCCGCTCGAGCGGCAACACCGACCTCAACCTGGGCGACCGCTCATATTTCACCCGCGTAAAATAAGAAGGAAAGCACGCCTGAATCCGGGAAATGACAGAAGAATTGGACGAAGCACTATTGGCCCAGCGCGCCGCTGAAAATGACGCCGAAGCGCTCAGCATACTATACCGGCAGACGGCAGGCAATTTAACCGCCGTCTGCCACCGGTATATTCGCGACGTGCACGACATGAAGGACGTGCTGCAGGACAGCTACCTGAAAATCTTCACCCAAATCTCCCGTTTTCATTATCGCGGAAAAGGCTCACTCAAAGCCTGGATGACCCGCATCGTTGTCAACGAATCAATTACTTTTTTACGTCGGCGCGAACGTTTTGACTGTATTGAATACGAACCGGAACTGCCGGACCATCTGACTGAAACTCCGTTTGACGAACAGGACATGGAAGCCTTGTCGCCACAGGCTCTGCAGGAGATGATAGGACAACTGCCCACCGGATACCGCACCGTACTCAACCTCTATGTCTTTGAAGACAAAAGCCATCAGGAAATTGCCCAGTTGCTGGGCATCAAGGAAAGTTCGTCAGCTTCACAACTACACAGAGCCAAGCAAATGCTGGCCCGTCAAATCAACGAATACCGTAAGAAATGAAAGAAGAAAAGTGGAAAACGCTCATCCGCCAAAAATTGCAGGACTATGAGGAAACGCCGCCACCCGAACTGTGGAACGACCTCATGAAAGCCTTGCCGCAGCCGGAGCAGCAACGCCCCGCCACGGTTCATACACGCCGCCGCTGGCTGTACGGCATCGAAACGGCACTGGGAGCGGCAGCTGCCCTGACGGCACTGTTTTGGGTGTTCCGCTACCCTACCACGGTTCCGCCCCGTGCTTCGCATACGGTTGTTGAGCACAAGCAACCCCTGGAGTCACCCACGCAACCTCATGCTCAAACCGCCGACTTCCGGAGCAGAGACACGGAAAAACGGCTCATCGCCTTCTCCGTCAATATGCCTTCGCAAGCCGCCGCCACAACCGCAGCTGCACCGGCTCCGGCATCTGCTCCGGAACAAGAAAAGGCCGACTCCACCGCCCCGGAGAACACCGACCGGAAAATCCGCCCGCAAGTACGCTCGGCTGCCACACGCTCCAAAACAGCTTCATATGCAGCCGTAAGAACAGACGGATACTCCCGCCGCACGTCCCCGAAGCGCTGGGAAGTGGGAGCCTATGCCGGCGGAAACAATTTTAATGCCGCGCAAGGGGAAGAAAGCGGAAACTTCCTGATGGCCACTTCCATCCCCGACAAACTTCCGGCCAATGAATCCACGTCCTCAACGCCGCTGTATCAGCCCAACCGCGCCCTCGACACCCGGACTCACCACAAGTTTCCCATCCATGCCGGGCTTTCGGTACGCTACCGACTAACCGGACGGTGGGCTCTGGAGAGCGGGCTCTTCTACTCTTATCTGGCCTCCGACATTGTGTCCGGCAGCACGCAGCAGCAATATGATGTCAGCCAGAAGCTGCAATATCTGGGCATTCCGCTGGGCATCAGCTACACGCTGCTTGACAGCCGCCACTGGAATCTGTATGCCTCAGCAGGTGCAGCTGCAGAAATATGCGTAAGCGGACGCACCGACTCGCGCTACGTTGTCAACGGCGAAACGCTGTCCGGCGAAAGACAGGACGTGCGCATCAAACAGCCGCAATGGTCGGTCAACGCCACCCTGGGCGCACAATTCAACCTGACCGACCATACGGCCATCTATGCAGAACCGGGAATAAGCTACTACTTTGACAACCACAGCCGGCTGAGTACCTACTATCAGGACCACCCGCTGAACTTCAACCTGAAATTCGGGTTGCGTTTTTCCATCCGATAACTCACACAAAAACGCCAGACGGGCGCCCCTTCATTGAGGTATTATGCCTCATGAAGGGGCGCCCGTCCGGCATTATTATAGCCCGCTCTGCAAGCGGTTCCGTATATCCTATTTATAGCGAATCCAACGTATCATTTCCTTGAAACTGGGCTTCTTGCCGTACATCAGGATGCCCACGCGATAAATCTTGCCGGCCGCCCACACCATAAACGCCACGGAGAGGAAGAGCAGCGCCAGCGAAAGCACTTCCTGCCAGAGGGGCACACCAAAGGGTATGCGCGCCATCATGACGATGGGCGACGTAAGCGGGAAGAGCGAGGCCCAGAAACACAGCGGTCCGTCGGGATTCTGAATGCCGTAGATGGCGGCATAAAGGCCAAAGATAAGCAGAATGATAACGGGACTCATGAACTGCGAGCTGTCCTCCTGCTCGTTGACGGAAGCGCCCACCGCTGCAAAAAACGAGGCATAAAGCAGGTAAGCCCCGATAAAATAAAGCACGAACATGAGCCCCATCTCCAGCAGCGGCAGGTTGAGCAGGGGGGTCATGATGGCGTCCAGTTCGGAAGGAGCGGCCGGAGCGGCACCCGCCGTCAGGGCGGCAGAATCGGGCATGCCCGAAAGACCCACATTCACGCCGAATGCCACACCGGCTATCAGCATAATGACACTCAGCATCAGGCCCCACACGATGAGCTGCACAAAGCCGGCCAGCGCAATGCCCACCATCTTGCCTATCATCAGCTGGAAGGGCCGCACGGACGACATCATGATTTCGACGATGCGGTTCGTTTTCTCCTCCATCACGCTCTGCATCACCATGCCGCCGTACGAGAGGATGAACATGTAAATGAACAGCACGAGCACCATGCCGGCCAGGGCTGCGGCGTTGGCGTCGGAGAGCACCTCGTTGCCGTGTTCGTCCCACTTGAAGGTCTGGATGCTGAAGTCGGTATTGGCGTCGGCCAGCAGCTTGTTGATATCCACGTGGTCAAGCTGATAATGCGACAGGCGCTGCCGCTGCAGGAAACGGCCCAACTGGCTGTTGACGTATTCGGTCAACTCAAAGGGCACCTCCTCGCGCGAATAGATGACGGCGGCCTTGGGATTGACCGAGAGGTCGCCCGAAAAATAGAGCACGGCGTCGATGTCGGTTTCGGCCTGACGCATGCTGTCGGTTATTTGCGGCGCCACGCTGAAGGCAAAGCGCTCGTTGCTGCGGAAGAGGGGAGCATAAAGCCCCGTCCGGTCTACAATGACCACTTGTTTCTGATCGCCGTCCTTAAAGCTGGCCAGCCAGAGCGGCACAAAAATCACGGCTGCAAAGATAAACGGCATGAGCACCGTCAGGATGATAAAAGATTTTTTGCCGATGCGGTTAAGCAATTCACGGCGTATGATGATAAGAACTTTATTCATAAGGCTTTAGGCTTGGTTTGATGCAGAATTGACGGTTTGGATGAAAATGTCGTTCATGGTGGGCAACTGCTCGGCAAAGAGCCGCACCTCGGCCTGGCGCGTGAGCACCGGCAGCCAGTCGGAATTGCTGCCGTCAACCTTTTTGCGCAACACGTAGCGATGCTCGTCATACTGCTCCTCCACACTCACGATGTCGTAGGTCGGGTCGGGCGCCAGGGTGCCGCCCACGGTGACCACCTCGTACAGCCCGGTGCGGAACTGGCGGCGCACGTCCATCACACGGCCGCTAAGCACGACCTGCGCATGATTGATGAGGGCAAAATGGTCGCAAACCTCCTCCACCGACGACATGTTGTGGGTGGAGAACACTACGGTGTGGCCCTCGTCACGCAGCGCCAGGATTTCCTTTTTCAGCAGTTCGGCGTTCAGCGGGTCGAAACCGCTGAAAGGCTCGTCAAAAATGAGCAGGGGCGGACGGTGGAGCACGGTGATGACAAACTGCACCTTCTGCTGCATGCCCTTGGAGAGTTCCTCCAGCTTTTTGTTCCACCAGGGCATGATGTCGAACTTCTCAAACCAGTAGGTCAGCCGCTCCTTGGCTTCGCGGTGCGTAAGGCCCTTGAGCTGGGCCAGATAGAGCGCCTGGTCGCCCACCTTCATCTTTTTGTAGAGGCCGCGCTCCTCGGGCAGGTAACCGATGCGCATGACGTCGGACGGCTCAAACGGACGCCCGTCAAAAAGCACCCGGCCGCTGTCGGGCACGGTGATGCGGTTGATGATACGGATAAAGGTGGTCTTTCCGGCCCCGTTCGGCCCCAACAGGCCAAACACCTGACCTTTGGGTATGCTGATGCTCACGTCGTTGAGCGCCGTGTGCTGCTCAAACTTCTTGACGAGATGCTGAGCTTCAATAAAATATTCCATGTTCAGTAACAGATAAAAAAATTAAAATCAGTTCACAAAAGTACGAAAAGGCAGGCGTACGAGCAAACAAAAAGTGCATTTTCCGGCCGGGCGTGGCCCAAGGCTGCCGGACAGGGACGGAAAAGGTCGGCGGGAAAAAATTTTTTCCTCCGACCCCGGCCCCAAAAGTTCCCGCCCGTTTTCATCTTTCCGCACCCCCGGAAAATGAAAACGGCAGCCTGCACTGCTCTTGGCCCCTACTCCCGATCGACAAACGCCCCGAAGCACCCGCCCACACTGAAAAAAAGGCGTCACGGAAGCAAAGAAAACCTTAAAAAATCTTTTGCACTCCGACGGGTTTGCTGTATCTTTGTCTTTTGAAAACGTTTTTAATTCCGATATCGACATGATTCTATTTTTCAGAACACCCGGAAAGAGCATCATCGCAACGCAAGTTGACCATCAGCTCTCCCCCGAAGAGAAAAACGAACTGTGCTGGCTCTATGGCGGCGCTACCGTGGAAAATGCAGACAAGCTGGAAGGCTACTTTGTAGGCCCCCGTCGCGAAATGATTACCCCCTGGAGTACAAATGCCGTTGAGATTACGCAAAACATGAATCTCCACGGCATTTCGCGCATTGAGGAATACTTCCCCGTAAAAGATGAGAACGCCGACCACGACCCCATGCTGCAGCGCATGTACAAGGGTCTGGATCAGGACATCTTTACCGTCAACATCAAGCCGGCTCCCATTGAATATATCGACGACCTGGAAAGCTACAACGAGCAGGAGGGTCTGGCCCTCTCGCCCGAGGAAATCAACTACCTGCACGACATCGAGAAGCAGCTGGGCCGCAAACTGACCGACTCCGAAGTGTTCGGCTTTGCGCAAATCAACTCTGAGCACTGCCGTCACAAGATTTTCGGCGGTTCGTTCATCATTGACGGCGAGGAAATGCCGTCGTCGCTCTTCGCCATGATCAAGAAGACGACCAAGGAAAACCCCCACAAGATTATCTCGGCCTACAAGGACAACGTAGCCTTTGCGCAGGGCCCCGTCATCGAGCAGTTTGCTCCGCAGGACCACTCGACGAGCGACTACTTCATCATCAAGGACATTGAGAGCGTCATCTCCATCAAGGCCGAGACGCACAACTTCCCCACTACGGTAGAGCCGTTCAACGGTGCCTCCACGGGTACGGGCGGCGAAATCCGCGACCGTATGGGCGGCGGTGTAGGCTCATGGCCCATTGCCGGAACGGCCGTGTACATGACGGCATATCCGCGCCTTGACGGCGGACGCGACTGGGAGGACATCCTGCCGGTGCGCAAATGGCTCTACCAGACTCCGGAACAGATTCTGATTAAGGCCTCGAACGGTGCTTCCGATTTCGGTAACAAGTTCGGTCAGCCGCTCATTGCGGGTTCCGTACTGACCTTCGAGCACCAGGAGAACGGCGAGAAATACGGCTACGACAAGGTAATCATGCTGGCCGGCGGCGTAGGCTACGGCACCAAGCGCGACTGCCTGAAGGGCGAGCCGAAAAAGGGAAACAAGGTGGTTGTAGTAGGCGGCGACAACTACCGCATCGGTCTGGGCGGCGGTTCGGTATCGTCAGTCGATACGGGACGCTACTCCAGCGGCATTGAGCTGAACGCCGTACAGCGCGCCAACCCCGAAATGCAGAAACGTGCCAACAACCTGGTGCGCGCCCTCTGCGAGGAAGACGTCAACCCGGTAGTGTCCATCCACGACCACGGTTCGGCCGGTCACGTCAACTGCCTCTCCGAGCTGGTTGAGGAATGCGGCGGACTCATCGACATGAGCAAACTGCCCATCGGCGACCCCACCCTCTCGGCCAAGGAAATCATTGCCAACGAGAGCCAGGAACGCATGGGTCTGCTCATCCAGGAAGAACACCTGGAGCACGTACGCAAGATTGCCGAGCGCGAGCGCGCCCCGATGTACGTGGTAGGCGAAACCACCGGCGACGCTCACTTTGCCTTTGTGCAGGCCGACGGCGTACGTCCGTTCGACCTCGACGTGGCGCAGATGTTCGGCCACTCACCCAAGACGGTGATGGTGGACGAGCGCGTCAGCCGCCAATACGACAACGTAAGCTACGAACCGGCCAAGGTGCAGGAATACCTCACCAACGTGCTGCAGCTGGAAGCCGTAGCCTGCAAGGACTGGTTGACCAACAAGGTAGACCGCTCCGTAACGGGTAAGGTAGCCCGCCAGCAATGTCTGGGCGAAATTCAGCTGCCGCTGAGCGACTGCGGCGTGGTAGCCCTCGACTACCGCGGCGACAAGGGTATAGCCACCTCCATCGGTCATGCTCCGCAGGCCGGACTGGCCAGCCCGGCAGCAGGTTCCGTACTGTCGGTAGCCGAAGCCCTGACCAACATCGTATGGGCTCCACTCGCTGAAGGACTCGACAGCGTGTCACTCTCTGCCAACTGGATGTGGCCATGCCGCTCACAGAAGGGTGAGGACGCCCGCCTCTACGAAGGCGTACAGGCCCTGAGCGACTTCTGCTGCGACCTGAAAATCAACGTGCCTACGGGTAAGGACTCACTCTCACTGAGCCAGCAGTACCCCAATGGCGAGAAAATCATATCTCCGGGTACGGTCATCGTATCGGCCGGCGGCGAGGTCAGCCACATCCGCAACGTGGTATCGCCCGTCATGGTCAACAAGGCCAAATCCGTATTCTACCACATTGACTTCAGCTTCGACGAGCTGCGTCTGGGTGGCTCGGCCTTTGCGCAGTCGCTCAACAAGGTGGGCAGCGACGTGCCGACCTGCAAGAATCCGGAATACTTCAGAGACGCCTTCAACGCCGTACAGGAACTCGTCAACAAGGGCTTGCTCCTGGCCGGTCACGACATTTCGGCCGGCGGTCTGATTACCTGTCTGCTGGAAATGTGCTTTGCCAACACCGAAGGCGGTATGGAAATCAACCTCGCCGGCTTCAAACACGCTGACCTCATCAAGATTCTGTTTGCCGAAAACCCGGGCGTAGTAATCCAGGTGGCCGACAAGGACAAGAAAGAGGTGAAGAAGATTCTGGAAGACGCCGGCGTGGGCTACATCAAGCTCGGTCAGCCTACCGAGGAGCGCCACATCCTGGCCACCCTCGACGGCGCTACCTACCAGTTCGGCATCGACTACCTGCGCGACGTATGGTACGAAACCTCTTACCTGCTCGACACCAAGCAGAGCATGAACGGATGCGCCCGCAAGCGTTACGAAAACTACAAACTGCAGCCGCTGGAATTTGCCTTCAACAAGGACTTCACCGGCAAGTTTGCACAATACGGCATCAGTCCTGACCGCCGCAAGCCGTCGGGCATCAAGGCCGCCATCATCCGCGAAAAGGGTACCAACGGCGAGCGCGAAATGGCTTACTCGCTCTATCTGGCCGGCTTCGATGTGAAGGACGTAATGATGACCGACCTCATCAGCGGCCGCGAAACGCTGGACGACATCAACATGATTGTATTCTGCGGCGGATTCTCCAACTCCGACGTGCTGGGCTCGGCCAAAGGATGGGCCGGCGCCTTCCTCTACAACCCCAAGGCCAAGGAAGCCCTCGATCGCTTCTATGCCCGTCCCGACACCCTCTCACTGGGCGTCTGCAACGGTTGCCAGCTCATGGTTGAACTGAACCTCGTAAACCCCGAGCACAAGGAACGCGCACACATGCTCCACAACGATTCTCACAAGTTTGAGAGCGCTTTCGTAGGCACCACGGTACCGATGAACCGCAGCGTGATGTTCGGCAGCCTGAGCGGCAATAAACTGGGCATCTGGGTAGCTCACGGCGAGGGCAAGTTCTCACTGCCTTATCCGGAAGACGAGTACAACGTCGTGCTGAAATATTCATACGACGAATATCCCGGCAACCCCAACGGTTCTGATTACTCCGTAGCTGGTATCTGCTCGGCCGACGGCCGTCACCTGGCCATGATGCCTCACTTGGAAAGAAGCATCTTCCCCTGGCAGAACGCCAACTATCCCGCCGACCACCGTCAGGACGACGTAACGCCCTGGATTGAGGCTTTCGTCAATGCCCGCAAATGGGTGGAAGCGCATTGCCAGTAACCCACCCGTCATTTTGCTAAAAACGCCATGCGGCCGCCCCGGCATCATCGCCCGGAGCGGCTGCATGGCGTTTTTACGGTCCTACGCAAAATATTCAGCCCGCAGGCTTACCTGTTCGGATAAAATCTTTATATTTGCATTGAATCCCTACGCCGGAGCCACAACGGTGGCGGAGAGGCGGGATTCCATATATGAGGAAAGGCGTTTATTGACGCTTTGTACTTGGCGTATCTGAACTTCGCAAACTCAAATCCATCGTCAGGGAACAAGGCAACAGTAGATGCCCATTGGGTATGTTATATGCCGGCCCGTGGTGTACGCCTGCGTACACCGCACGGCTCGTCTACATATATACATATCGGCGTGGGCTTCTGCGTTGCTCGTTCTACGATGGAGGGCAATGCGAAGGCCCAGATACGCGGGACGGCAACGATACAGACTCCCGCGCTTTTTCGTATATATGCTCCAACATTCCTTACTGAAAACCTTTCCGCCCTGGGGAGTTTGGCGGAAACAACAAGAAAATGACATGAAAAAAGTAACTTTTACCTTAGGACGCTCAGGCATGACCATCGCCGACTTCCCGTCATCTGATGAAGCCATGAACGCCGTCAAAGAACGAAAAGGTTTTTTCAAAGGGCTGGGAGAATCCTACGAATGGGACAAAGACGGCACTGTCCGCAAGTTCACCATCGCATGGGTTGAAGAAGCTGAAACACAAAACCTTTTTGCCGTCGACCCGCAATGCATGAGGTCGGACGTCAAAGATGCCTCAAATAGCGAAGCTTTTGAAGACCTCTCTCTATCTCAAACTTCCACACAACTAAAAAATAGACAATGAAAAAGACAATCACACTCCTCATGGCATACCTTTGTTTATCCGTATCCCATGCGCAAGCGCAGAATGCGCCAATCACAGAACAAGTCACCCTGCACGTCGCCACGGCAGGCACACTGCAAGACATGATAGACCCGAGCATCCGACCACTCATCACCAACCTCAAACTCACAGGTAAGCTGAACGGCGATGACCTCCTAATCATCCGCGAAATGGCCGGAGCTGACAGATATGGCAATCCCACGCAAGGCTACGCACTCGAAACCCTCGACATCAGCGAGGCTACAATTGTCCCTTTTGGTGACTCTTATGTTACTGTCTACCGTGTTGTTACTTTGGGCAATGTAAGCACAACTTATGAATACATCTACGAGACAAATCGTTACGAACGATACAGCACAGACGGTCTTAGTTACACCTGGGGAGATAATTATGGTTTGGACTACTTGTTTTACCAATGTAAAAATATAAAGAAAGTCAAACTACCTGAATATTTTGGCGATGGATACAGTAAGGAACGAACGCCATGGGCAAATGGAACTTTTATTGGCTGCACCAGCCTTACTTCGGTAGAACTGCCAGAACGGGTGACGAAGTTGAGCGATGCTTTTATTGGCTGCACCAGCCTCACCACAATAGACCTGCCTGAAAGCGTGGAATTCTTGGACGGAACTTTCAAAGGCTGCACCAGTCTCACCACAATAGAC
>ULUY01062749.1_pt1 | contig 21588 bp, 31 predicted proteins | sample 1959031 | NCBI WGS metagenome assembly ULUY01 (sample SAMEA4835774, study PRJEB28245) | human gut metagenome | biome: gut microbiome; material: fecal sample | place: Denmark | collected 2008
GACCTCCTCTCCGGTACTCTTTGAACCTATCCGCACATTTTCGCGTGTGTGTCACGGTGTGGGTCAGGCGGATTGCCCACATTTTGACTCACACCATTTTCGGCGTTTTTGCAACAAAAAAGCATCGAAAACCGAAGTTTTCGATGCTTTTTGGAGCTGCTGGGCAGATTCGAACTGCCGACCTCATCCTTACCAATTATATATGAACTGTTTTCTCTTGTTGTTAGCTGTTGTATCTTGTTGCCCCGTAGCCCTTATATATCAGGGGATGCGGGCTTTTTCTTGTTGTTTCTTGTCGTTGCTTGTTGTATCTTAAAATAAGCTGTTTTGTGATGCCCGTATGGGTTTTGTATGGGTTTTTGATAGAACCCATACCGCAAGACCTCATCCCTTATTTACAGCTTTCTTGACCGCCTCGCGCATGATCTGCGCCGCTCTGCTGACGCTCTCGGCGTTGGCGTGGGTATACATCCGCAGTGTTACGGCCTTGTCGCTATGGCCGAGCGCTTCGGATACGCTTGCCACATCCGCGCCGTTGGTAATCGCAACGCTTGCAAAGGTGTGACGCAGCTTGTGCGGGTAAAGATCAGGCAACCCGCAATGGTCGGACAATTTTTTGAGATAGCGCGTGGGGCTTTGCGGGTGCATTGGCTCCGGACTACCCTCCTTTGTGAAAACAAAGGCGCTCATAGCTTTTTTCGCCTGTTCTGCGCGAAGCTGACGCAGGAGGGCTATTGTATCATCCCCCGCATACACAGTGCGCTTATGGCCGTTCTTAGGGGTGTCTATGTAGACGCCCTTTGTCGGTGTGTAGCACAGATTTCCGGCTATGGTGATTTCCCCGCTCTTGAAGTCAATGTTTTCCCACTTCAATGCGCAGCACTCGCCGCGCCGGATGCCGGTATCAATCAGCAGACGGACGAGCGCCCGCCATTTCAGAGGCTCCGCGTCCAGTACAGCAAGGATATCCCCGACCTCCTCCGCCGTATACGCAGCGGGAGCCTCCGCCTTTGTTTCACCCTTGCGCGGCTTCGGACGCTCTACCTTATCCATTGGATTGCGGTCAATCATGTCCCCCATGTATGCCATCTTGAACAGGCTGTGCAGCACCGTATAGACTTTAATGACGGTGGCGTGGGCCTTGCCCGTTGCCTGAATGTCAAGAAGCAGCGCCGTGATTTGCGCCGGTGTGATCTCCGGCATTTTCACATCGCCTAATATGGGGTAAACCTTTTTATCAAGACAGCTCTGATAACTGGAACGACCATTCTCACTCATTGTAACGCTCTTAGCGGGCATGAACACTCTTTCCCCATACTGCTCGAGGGTAAGAATGCGGGCAGCTTCTGCGGCCTCCTGTGCGGCCTTCTCGCGTTTCTCTGCACGGCTGATTGCCTCTCCTGCATTACATTGGCGCTCAAACTCCGCCGCCACCGAAGCAAGCTCACGATCTATGGCCCTTTGGCTCCATCCCTCCGGCACATACCATCGGCGCGTCAGATAGGACTTCTCCCGTCCACGGCTGACACGGATTTCATAAAAGGCTTGTCCGGCCTTATTGAATTTCTTTCGCGTGGACGGCATAGTAGACCTCCTTATAATGCAAAAGGCAGACAACATTAAGTTGCCTGCCGTAGTGGAGCAAAAATAGGCGGGGCGACACTCCCGCATCTCCAATAAAGGCGACGGCTGCCCGTTCCGTCCTCTATCTTTGCTCTATACACTATATCGCTTTTGCAACTTAATTATACACTCACGTACAACGGAATTCAAGTCCTTTTTAGAGTGTTTTTTGCAATGTAATTTCTAACGCGATTGCTGTTCAAAATGTAAAGCGAACGTGCATAATACCGGCCCGATCCAGCAATTCTCACAGCAACCTTTACGTATTCACCATTGATGACGTACTCCTTTACGTACTCAATAGAGCCATCAGTCGGATTTTGACCGACATAGTCAGGAGCCGCAAGAATAGTCTCCAAGTCAGCACCATACTTTGCAAAATCCGCAGGATGCGATTTCTTCATATGAGACAGATTACTCGTCCCAAAATAAATAGAACGATCTCCTGTTATAGTAATGCCAAGAAGTCTCTCGATCTCCTCCGTAATGATTCCGACCGTTTGGATTTTAATCACTTCCCTGCTCCATGCCTCGCATGGGGCTTTATTTTTTGTTCTCGTCCGGCTCCTCTGGGCGCTGATACTGCGGCGTCTCCGCTAATTGCTCGATATAGTCGGCAACTTCTTTCATGTCCTCAGGCTTCATTCGTGAAAGGAAGTACCTTCCTGCTGCTAACTGTCCATCAGTATTGAGGCGTTTATATGAATAGTCAATGCGCTCTCTTTGCGCATTCGTTTCATCATCCATAAAAACACGCTCCCACGGTTTACCATTACCCTGATGAATAATATTCCCGTTCTTGTCTTTAACCGTCAGACCTGCTTTTTCTACGATGTGCTTTGTAATGATTTCGCATTGCTCATCTGCGGGGACGAGGTCGGTCCAATCGACCCCTAAAGCCGCAGCTATTCCCCTTAATACATTATATTTAGGTTCTCTTTGTCCCTTTTCATATTTGCTAATGGTGGATTTTGTAACGCCAATCGCGTCCGCTAATTCTTGTTGAGACATCCCTCGTTTCAGCCTCACCGCTTTTATGTTCGTTCCTTGCATAAGTTTATTCCTCCTAATAGGACTATACCCCGCTGTATCCATTTTGTCAACAATTTTTCATTTCGGTATTGACATGTGTATCCATTTCGGATATAATCAAGTTACAGTAGACGATTTGGATACTTTAGGAGGTGAATGTAATGACCATCAACGCGATTCGTATTGAATCAATTCTGGCCGAGCGTGACATGACAAAAGCCGCACTTGCTGAAAGATGCGGGGTATCTCGGCAAAATATCAGCACCATCATCCGGCGCGGCACTTGCGAGCCTCGCACAGCCGGTAAGCTGGCAGCCGGTCTCGGTGTCAGCGTCGCAGAGATTATCGAGGGGGCGCAATAATGACACCATATCAGAAAATTCCCGAGGCCTGCAAATCAACCGGCCTGAGCCAATATTTTCTACGGAATGGCTGCAAAAATGGTACCATTCCTCACGTCAAAAGTGGTCCGACGTACTACATCGACGTACCGGCCCTTTTAGAGAAATTGCGAGGTGAGGCAAACGGACATTCTGGAAGTTCTACAGCACTTTGAGGGCGTGAAGCGCTGCGGCGACGGTCAATATATGGCCCGCTGCCCGTGCCATGATGACCGCAAGCAAAGTCTCTCCATCGGTCGAGGCGAAAAGGGCGTGGTGCTCAAATGCCAGGTGGGATGTGACACGCATGACATCATCGCCCGTGTTGGCATTAAGCCTCGTGATCTCTTTTACGATGCAGAAGCAAAGCCTACTGAGCGCCCGCAGATCGTGGCCGTGTACGAATATCCCAATGGCGTTCAGAAGCTACGGAAATCGGACAAGTCCTTTTCATGGCGTCGGCCGGACGGAAAAGGCGGCTGGATCTACAACCGGCAGGGCGTTCCTCACTCCCTCTATGTGGCCGGTTCGCTTGGTAATGTCGTGTTCATCGCCGAGGGCGAGAAGGACGCCGACAACCTCCACCGTCTGGGCTTCGATGCCGCCAGCGGCGCAGACGGTGCAGGCCCCGGCAAGTGGCGGAAAGAATACACTGAGCAGTTACAAGGCCGCACCGTGCTCATCTTTCCCGACAACGACGCCGTTGGTAAGGCTTACGCCGAGGAGACCGCCGCCGCGCTGCATGGTGTCGCCGATCATGTCCAGCTTTGCGACCTCTCAACCGTCTGGCCGGAGATTCCGGAGCATGGAGATATTTCCGATCTTATCGCTCGTCTTGGTGATGAAAAAGCCTGTGAGGCGATAGCGGAGCTCGCAACCACAACGCCGGAATGGACACCGGCCCCACCCACTGACATCTTTGAGGAATTCGGATTTTACAGCGTCCCCGACCTAACCGAGGAAGAACGCCGCCCGCCCGAGTTCATCATTGACGGCATGATCCCGTGCGGAATGACTTTTTTATCTGGTGCGCCGAAGATTCGCAAATCGTTCATGGCACTACAGATGGCATCCGCAGTTGCGACCGGCGCCCCCTTTCTTGGACACTCCACCACGAAATGCGATGTAGCTTATCTCGATTTAGAGGGCAGTAAGAGCCGCATCTCATTCCGCGCAGCGAAAATGTCCACGCAGATTCCGTCAAACGTGTTTGTCACCAACAGCATCACGGAGCGCCTTGCCGATGGGCTCGTGGACAAGCTGCGGCAGCTCCACAGGGCACGGCCCTCGATCCGCCTTATCATTGTAGACACATATAGCCGCGCACGTGGCAGCTATAAGGCCCCCGGTGCAAACGCTTATGACGCAGATATCATGCTACTGGAACCTGTGCAGCGCATGGCACTTGAAGAGAATATCGCGTTGCTGTTCGTTCACCATGATAAAAAAGGTGCTGGGCTCGCTCTCGATTCCTTCGAGCGCCTGAGCGGAACAATGGGTATTTCCGGTTCCTGCGACTGCGTCATAAATCTCGTTGCAGACGGAAAGCGATTTGACGGTAAGGCCACAATGGAATTCACCCCACGCGACGCGAAGGGCGGCGAAATGAGCCTCGTTTTTGATGAGCGGTTCGGAGAGTGGCAAGAAATCATCGAAACCAAGCCGGACTTGCGCGGCAATCCGATTTGTTCGTGGATCATCGAACATTCGCCCGAGCGTCAGCAAGAAGGAAAGACCTTTTCTTACGATACGCTTATTAAGGCAGCTTATGGGAGTTTTGTGGACAACCCCGGCGAAGAAGTCAGAAAGCAACTCGTTCCCCGTCGTGAAGAATTGTTTTCAAGTTATGGTATTGGCGTTCAGATGGGCGTGAAATCGAACGGCGCAAGAGGCATTCGAGTAATAAATCTGTTATAAAACACCGTCCCTGCGTCCCTCTAAGAGGGACGGTATCGCGGGAGAATAGCTTCGTCCCTCTCCCCTATTAAAAATATATGGTGTCCCTCCTACAGGGACGCAGGGACACTACTATTTTATAGAAAGCAGGTGATACTCAACGAGCGGAAGAAAATCACAAAGCAAAGGCCGCGCCGGGGAGCTGGAATTGTGCCGCCTATTGCAAGGCTACGGCTACCCCGTGCAACCGGGCGAGGCCGTGAGCTATGGCAGTACACCCGATCTAACAGGGCTTGATGGCGTACATATTGAGTGTAAGCGCGGCGAAAAGCAAGCCCTTTATGAGTGGATCGAGCAGGCGCAGCGGGACAGCGGCAAATTTAAGGACGGTTTACCGGCTATCTTTTGGAGGAAAAATCGCGCCCCGTGGCTTGTCTGCATGACGCTTGCGGACTGGATCAGCTTATACCAACGGCAGAAAACGGCAGAAAGCGGAAAGGAGGCAGGGAATGACCCCGAATAAAGAAAAGCTGCTTGCGGCTCTTCTGACTTCTCGAAGCAAGAAAGAAGCGGCAGCAGCGGCAGGAATTGCAGAGCGAACCATGCGGACTTATTTTGAAGACCCGGAATTTTGCCAGCGATACCGTGAAGCATTCGCCGGAGTGATTGAAGATGCTACCAGACAAGCGCAGGCGCTTTTAATGCCCGCATTAAGCACTCTCGAAACGGTTATGACCGACGAGGAAATAAACCCCGCCGCCCGCGTAAACGCCGCGAAAATCGCCCTTGATTATGCCGTGCGCCTGACCGATCAGAACGACCTTGCAGAGCGCCTTGCAGCGTTGGAGGAAATGCGGCAATGATAACACGGGACAAGCTGGAACAGCGCATAGCGGCCCTTGAAATGGCAGAGAAGCAGCGCCGGGATAGCATGACCATCACCGCCACCGTGGAGGACTTCATAGCCCCGTGCTATCTCCCATTGCATGAGGACATAAAAGCAGGGCGGCACCGCTTTTACAATCTTCCGGGCGGGCGCGGGAGCTGCAAAAGCTCTTTCGTATCGCTTGAGATCGTGGACGGCATACAGAGCGACCCCACAGGCCAGAGCAACGCTATTGTGTTCCGCAAAGTGGCGGGGACAATGCGCGACAGCGTTTTTTCTCAAATCGCATGGGCTATTGATATGCTGGGCGTTTCCCACCTCTGGAAAGCAACCGTTTCCCCGATGATGTATGAATACAGGCCGACCGGCGCACAGATCCTTTTTCGAGGGCTGGACGATGCAAGCAAGCTAAAATCTATCAAGCCCAGGCGTGGCACTTTCCGCTATTGTTGGTTTGAAGAATTTAGCGAGATAAGCGGCCCGAACTTTGCCCGAAATGTTTTGCAATCGGTCATGCGAGGGCAAGGGACAAACCCGCAAGTGTTTCGCAGCTTCAACCCGCCGATCAGTAAGGCAAATTGGGCGAATCAGTTTGTTGCAGAGCCAGACGCGCAGGGGATCACCTTTCACACCACCTATAAGGACATACCCGCCGAATGGTTAGGCGAGGCTTTCATAGCGGAGGCTGAACGCCTGGAGGCCGTCAATGAGCAGGCATACCGGCATGAATACTTAGGCGAGGCGACCGGCACCGGCGCGGAGGTATTCCCGGCGCTGGAAGTGCGGGAGATCACCGCCGAGGAAGTACAGAATATGCAATACTTCTTTTCCGGCGTGGACTTCGGCTTTGCGGCAGACCCCGCTTGCTTTATCCGATGCAGCTATGACCGTAAGCACGAGACAATCTACATTCTGAACGAGATTTACAAGCGCGGCATGAGTAACCGGCAGCTTGCGGAGGAAATCGCCCCACTTGTGGAGGGGGACACCAAAGGCAGCAGCTACCTTTCCCCGGTAAGCGGCTTGTGCTTTCAAGATCACAGCGACATTTATTGCGATGCAGCAGAGCCGAAAAGCATAGCCGATCTACGCGACCACGGCTTAAAGCAGGCCAGAGCTTGCCACAAAGAGCCGGGATGCGTGGCGTATCGTGTCAAGTGGCTGCAACACCGGCGCATCGTGGTTGATCCTGCAAGGACGCCAAACGCGGCGCGGGAGCTTGCAAACTACGAATACGAAAAGGACAAAGACGGCAATATGCTTTCCTCTCTCCCCGACAGGGACAACCACAGTATAGACAGCCTCGCTTATGCGTTAGACCGTGAGATTTACCGCAAGCGAGGGCAGAGCGCTTAAAGAAAGGAGAAAGGCATGGGCTATATGCGCATCAAGTGCCACTATTGCGGCGGCACATGGGAAGTGTACGGGCGAAGCATCACAGGCGTATCAAGTGCCACTATTATTAGTGGGGACTATCCCCGCACTTGCCCGCATTGCTTCAAGGCCATTGAAAAGCAGACATGGGACAAGCAGATCATTCCGGCGTTTCTTGCGCTGGACGATGCAAACCGCGAACTTGTAAAGGACAGCAGCGGCTACCATACCCCGCTTTTTGAGGTCAGCTATGAGGCCGACAGCGTATTCCGCAACGGCTATGAAAACTGTCCAAATTTGGACTGAAAGGAAGCGCATGGACATTTTGAAGGAATACCCCCTAATTGATGAACACGGCAAAAGATACCGCGAGTTTGGGCGCGGATGCCGTGAGTACGCGCCGACCCTTGTAACCTCTGCGGGCGAAGTGCCGATGGGAACAGTCATTTATAAGAAGATGCAGGAAGAGCCACCCGCACAAAAGAAAGATTGCCCCTTTCAGGGTGGCCTATACCCGCAATGCAAAGAGGACGATTGTGCTTTTTTCAAAGGCGGCAAGTGCAAGCCGGGAACGGCAACAGCGGGCAAGCGCTGCCCTCTCCCTGCACATTTGACTTGCGGCAATACCTGCGCCATGTATAAGAATGGGCGCTGCGGCCTTTTTCCGCAGCAGAAAGGAACAAAGAAATGAGTTATTTAAGATCGTTCACAGGAAGCAAACAGGATATGGCGCGAGTTCTGAAAATCGAGCGAATGATCCGCGATTTGACTAACATCAACGCTATCCGCGAGATCGAGCAATTCATGGGTGAAAATCGCGAGCTTATCGCAAGAAACAGCGAGGGCGCAAACGCAAACAACCGAGACAGTAAAAACCGCGAGTATTACGCAGTTTTCAGAGAAATCACAGGAACGGAGGATACCAATGTCTACTAAATACAACAGCTATGCACAGCGCCTTGACAGCGTTTTCAAGGCGGCACGGGACGAATACGCCGCCGCGTATAACGCAGTAGAGCAGGCCCGAAAGGCCATGCAGGACGCAGGCCCGGACGCGCTGAAAAGGCAGATTGCTACGCTTCAGCTCCAAGAGGCGGAAAACAGCCTGCGCAAAGAAGCGGCGCGCATCTGGACGGAGTTCGACGCAAAGGCCGCAGAACTTCGCAGCGCATTGGAAAAGGAAGTGCAGACAAGCAACCTTGCCGACCCTTCCGCCATTGACAGCAACGCCGTGGAGCTGATGAAAACCGGCGTTCTGACGGTAGATGATTATTTCGGCTTTGCGGACAGATACAGCGAAAACGTGACCATGCTAAAGTTGATCGGTCACTATGCAAAAGAAGCAGCAGACAGCACCGACGACCGAAAAGACAGAGTTGCTTTAACCGTTCTCGCGCAGGATTGCGCCAAAGGAACGGGAAAGACCTTGAAAGCGTGGGACAGCATGATGACCGCCGCCAACTATTGCAGCGGGCGCGGCGGCAACGGCAGCCGGCGCACTACTCCCGGCGTAACGCTTAGTATGGGCGAATGGTGGGAGCAGCTTTCCGGCGAGATCATCGAAAACTTTTAAGGGGGGGCACATGGTATTGATGCTTTGCGGAGCGGCTGTGTTTGCCGCCGGTACATTCTGCGGGGCCGTAATGGTTTCTATCGGGATCCAGCTTGAAAAGAGGCGAGCAAATGAAACACAAGGCAAAAAGTAAAGCTTGGGCGCGAAAGTATGTGAAAGTCATGGGCCGGAATGTATTGGCCGCGTTTGATATGGGCTATGAGGATGGAGCCGCCGGAAATCAGCGGCAGGCTCCTCCTTTCCCGGAAGAAATACAGCCGGGAACACCTGCTTATGGTGCGGTAGTTTTTGCGCAAACAATGTATGACAGAGGGTATACCTTCGGAAAGGAGATGACAAAATGAATTTACTTGACCTTGCCGTCAAAATCACGGTTGATGACAGCGGTGTTGACAGCGGCCTAAATAAAATAACGTCCTCGTTCGAAAAGGTCAAAAACAACGTCGGCTCTGTGATAAAGACGGCTTCAAAAATTGGCGCAGTTGTTACCACAGTCGGAACAGCGTTAACCGCGGTCGGTGTAGATACCGCCGCTGAGGTGAGGGCAGAGGCAAGCGCGTTTGAACAGACCTTCGGTGATATGCAGGACACCGCTACAAAGGCAATTGGGCGCGTAGCTGATGAATCCGGCATCTTGCAGACGCGCTTGAACTCACTTGGCAGCAAAATTTATGCGTTTGCTCGCTCTTCCGGCGGTGATGCGACCGAAAGCATGAATCTGATGGAGCGCGCATTGAAAGCGGCGGCAGACAGCGCGGCCTATTATGATACCAGTGTTGAGCAGGCCACAGAAACGTTGCAGTCCTTTTTGAAAGGCAACTTCGCCAACGACGCAGCCCTCGGACTTTCGGCCACGGAGACCACACGAAACGCGGCCGCTATGGAGCTGTTCGGTCAGAAGTATAACGACCTTTCGGAGATTCAGAAGCAGGAAACGCTTCTGAAAATGGTGGAGGATTCGCAAAAACTATCCGGCGCACTGGGGCAAGCTTCACGCGAGGCTGACGGTTGGGAAAACGTTCTCGGCAACCTGAAAGAATCGTGGAGACAGCTAAAAGCCGCATTCGGTGAGCCTATTCTGGATTCTGTAACGCCGATGCTGCAAAGCGCAACGGCGGCAGTGCAGGATTTTACGGGAAAAGTGGATTGGGAGAAAGTAGCAAATGTCATTACGACGGGGTTTGATTCCGCTGTAGACGCTTGCAAGACTTTGATGGACACGCTCAATCAGATCATCCCTGTTGTCGGGGTCGCTGCCGGCGCCTTTGCCTCGCTCAAGGCTGGAATGGCGATTCAACATCTTGTCCAGGGCTTTCAAAATGCACAGGTTGCCATTTCGCTCCTGACTATGGGGCTGAATAATACGACACTTGCACAGGCCGCATTAAACGGGACGATGACTGTCGGCGAGACGATCGTCGCGCTGCTCACAGGGAAAATGACCTTAGCGCAGCTCGCGCAGGCTGCTATGACAAAAGGGCAGCTTGCCTTGAACACCGCGTTAAGCGCAAATCCCATCGGGGTAGTCATTGCCGTTGTTGGAGCGCTGACGGCGGCGGTCGTTGTGCTATGGAACACAAATGATGATTTTCGCAATGCGATCATTTCTGCATGGGGAAAGATCACGGAGACGATCTCCGGCGCAGTATCAGCAATCAAAACTTTCTTCACTGTAACAATTCCCGATGCAGCAAAAACGGCAGTCAAGTGGTTTCAGAGTATCCCTGAACAGATGCGGGAGGTCGGCAGAAACCTTTTAACGGGGCTTTGGAATGGCATCTCCGATAAAGTCGCATGGCTCAAGCAACAGGTTTCCGGCATTGTGGATAGGATCAAGAGCTGGTTTACGGGCAAAAGCGGTTTTGATGAGCACAGCCCGTCAAAGTGGTCAAACGGTGTCGCCAAGTACGTTATGCAGGGCATGGCCAACGGATTTGAAAATGGTCTTCCTTCACTGATGGACAGCGTAGGAGGTGTCACAGACCGCATCAAAAACGGCCTTGACTTTGGCACAGCGAGCATCGACTATGCGGCATCTGCGACCGGCAGCCTTGCAAGAGCTGCAAACCGCAGCAATAACGACGAAATGCGGCCCATCGTCATTGACTTTACCGCACAGCTTGACGGAAAGACGTTAGTTCGTCAAATGGTGCCCATCATGCGCAATGAGGTGCGCTCTGCCGGTGCAGCAATTATCTAAAAACGAGAGGGCGCAGAATCTCCGTATCGTTATGTAACAAACAGCAACGGTTAATGCCGAGAACTTTTGATTGTGGAGTGATACAAGGCCACCAGCCGGAGAAAGACCGGCAGCAGGCAGCAAGGGCGGCGGGATTGCCTATCCTTTGTTCCCTTGCGAAGTCCTGCCCGAAGTACAGCGGCAGGCAGCGCTGCGAGGTAATGTAGCGTGTAGAGTGTGTATTTCGCCATTTACAACCGATAGATAGAGAGCGGGGGCAAAAGCCCCCGCTTTCGCATTTTAACGCCGCTCTACGGCGTTTTGCCTTTTGGCAATATAAACCGGTTCAAAAATGAGCAAAAGCCCGTAGAGGGCCAGAAAATAGGAAAAGAGGGGGGATTATTCCCCCTCGTTTTGTTCTTTGTGATGCTCTACCAAATCGCCCGGCTGACAATTAAGCAATGTACACAAAGTGTCAATCGTAGCCCATGAAACGATTTCGCCGTTCCTTAACTGCTGGATCACCCTTTCCCCAAAGATTTTATCTTTCCGCAACTTATAAGTAGTGTACCCAGCAGCACGGAGCGCATCTAAAACATCAAATTTGTATTTAATCGGCAAGTGCCCCCCCCTCCTTTCATACATATACTATATCACAATTAAGCACACAAAACAAGTGTATATATTAAACAAGTCAAGCACATAAACTGTGTGCATATTGTCAATGGACAAACACACAGAATGGGTGTATATTATGATTACAGCAAGGGACAAGAGATTGAGCGAAGGTCGATAGCCAACGCGACACCGTAAGAACTGGAACGGAGAAGCTTGAAAGAAATTCCCGATGAGATAGATACTCAGAGCCACCAGCCGCCGATCTCACCCGCAAATTAAGGAGGATAAAACAATGAGCATCAACGAAATGGACAGCAAGATCAAGGAGCTGCGCGAGCTGCGCTGCATGGCGGACGAACTCGCTGGAGAGATCGAAAGCATCACGGACAGCATCAAGGCGCACATGGACGCGGAGGGCGTGGACACCATCAGCGGCACGGATTGGAAAGTGACCTATAAGGCCGTGACTTCCTCCCGCATTGATACCAGCGCATTGAAAAAGGCGCTTCCCGATCTGGCGCAGCAGTTCACCAAGACCACCACGGCCCGCCGGTTCTGCATCGCATGAGAAAGGCCCCATGTCCCAGCCGACCAAAGCAAGAGGACACGGAGCCACCAACCACCACAGGGAGGCCGATACTGCCATTGTACCGCCTCCCGCACAGAAAAGCAAGGAGGAAATAACAATGAGCAAAAACAGTGCAATTATGAAATTCGGTGAGATGCTGACCCATGCGGCAAACATTTACGCCGTGGGAGCGGCCGGGCCGTCCTTTGCGTGGGCCTCCCCTGACGACATTGTGATACTTGGCAAAATCCCGGATGATATTAACGGGCGTGTGTGCCTTGTGAGCCTTCCTGACGATGAAAAGAGGCGTTTTGTGCGTCTGTATCGGCACGGAAACACGATAAAGACCTATTACATGGACGATTACGATTGTAGCGGGGAGTATCCGGCTAACGGCGTGGAAGTTCATGGGGAAGTGCTGGCAATCGTCCACCAGTACGGAGTGGAGCCAGAGGCCCCCAAAGCATCCACGGCGTGGGAAAAGCGTGTGAAAAAGGCATTGAAGGGCCGTTTTATCTCATTCAAGGATCAGGAGCAAATTTTGAAACGGCACACCAACGCCGGACGCTGGACAACCCTAAACGTGGCCTATTGTCTGGGCGCAGAGGCCGGGAGAAAGGAGGCCATGAGCGATGACAAAGGCAGAGCGTGAAATGATGGAACGCATCTACGCCTACGGTATAATCCTATCACTCGACGAGGAGCAAGCAGGACTTGTCCTCGCGAGGATTAAGAAAATGTTAGCGGAGTAGGAAGCGGAGGCGAAACTTCTGACAGGTAAGGAGGTGTCCACATGAAAGCATACCTAAAAGACGTCTTAGGATTTGCTGCAATAGCCTTTTGTGTTATCGCAACAAATGCGATCATTCTTTTCGTTGTATATCTAATCTGCGGAACACTTGAAAGCGGAGCGGCAGCCATCCTATTTTTTGTTCTCAGTTGCTTTGTTGTCCCTGGCGAATCCCGTATATTTGATTTTTGGGCGGAGAAAAAACATGAGAAAAAATGAAAGTGACCTTATACGCAAGAAGCTAAAAGAAACCATCCTGAAAATGACGCCATATCAGCAAGATTTAATGTTAGCGGTTGCAGAGAAAATGAAGGAAAATAGAATCGCCAAATTAGGCCCACGCTAAGACAAAAGCCGCTCGAAAGGGCGGCTTTTCCTTGTCGGTATGGGTTTTTGTATGGGTTTTTCGGAATTGGGAAAATCCCCTCAAAATACAAATGGCTTGAAAAATTGCAAACATAAAGCAAAAACCGCTCAAATCAAGCGATTTAAGCGGTTAATGTTGGAGCTGCTGGGCAGATTCGAACTGCCGACCTCATCCTTACCAACTGCCGTAGAGCCTTCCAGCCCCTGCTGTACAAGGCTTTTCGGCGGTTTTTTGTCCAAAAAGGATGAGGTCGCAGCCTGTTTGTTCCATTGCTTCCGTCCGCGCGTTTCCCCGTGTGGGTCACGGTGTGGGTCAAGCGGAAACTTTTGCATCAAAGAAGCCGCGGACAGGCTTCATCGTCATATTTCGTTTTGCCGTTTCTCTCTCATAATTGATTCGGGTAATCTCTTCAATGAAAGCCTTCTGCTCCTCGCTGGCTTTCGACCACGACACGCCGAATTTTCGGCACATCGCAAAAAAGATACGATACCATAATCTGTCTTCTTCCATTTCATGTGTGAAGTACCATTTCGCATCTTCCATAGTCAGCCCTCCTCTAAATAAGATACAAAAATATCTCTGGCAGCCTCGTCACAAATCAAATACCGCGGTGCCGCGCCTCTTTCGCGTCCAGGGATCAGCAATGCTCCAAAATCCTGTTCATAATGTCTTGCCAGCTCCGAGGTCTTCGCGTCCAAGGTCACATCGCCGTTGAAACCGGCATCCACAGACAGCTTGATGCCATAGGCGATCAAAGCCCGTCCGATGCCGCGATACTTCGGGCGCTCACAAAGTGTCGGATTACTCTGTGCCTGACTCTCCATATAGACAATGTGGACGGTGACCACATCTTCACTGATCTCATAAGCTCCCAAGGCCACCATTTCGCCAACCCGCGTTTTCAGCCCATAGGCATCGAATTTGCCTTTTGAGATATACTCGCTGGTCCAATCCGTCTGCCACCGCGGTTCCTTTGTCGTTGTCGCGGCATCCTGCGGTGTCATCAGTTCAATAACTACAGGCTCCTGCTGATTGGCGTCATCATAAACAAACGGTCGAAACTGCCAGTCCTCATCTCATCATCAGCATACCACGGCCTTTGCAGAAATTAAAGCGGCAAATTGAAGCTGCCGCAGTCATATTTTTCATTCCAAAAACGCACCGCTGTAATCAAAGAACATCCTCTCGCCTAACTTTTTGAAAAAAGCTGTGAAATCACCGTCATAATAAAGACCACTATGCCGATGATTTCAGATAGTCCTCCGTTCAGCAGTGGACCAATCAAGCCAAAGTCAGCTGTGTCAACATACAGTGTAAATGCGAACTCTGTAATTACCCAACATTTCATGCTGCTCTTATAAAATTGGCATTGTGTTTATTTAAAACAGAGTGTAAAATACCAGAGGATACCAATCATATCAGTAATATTGAGAGGAAACGTCAACCATGAGAGCAGACCTTCGAGCAAAGCGGCCATTGCTATACCAGGAAGTTGTAAACGCTTTATATCAGATCATAGATACAAGTAATCTTAAGCCAGGGGATCAAATGCCTGCAGAGCGCGAATTAATGGAGCAGCTTGGGGTAAGCCGCAATGTGCTGCGAGAGGCCTTTCATATCTTGGAACAGCGGGGAATCATTACCTCCCAACAGGGAAAAGGTCGTTTTCTGCGAGAGATTCCAATCAGCCAATTGGGAGAAGATAAGCAGGAGGAAATGTCCAAAAACTTAGAACGCTACTCTCTCTATGAAGCCTACGAGGTTCGTCAGGTGCTTGAAACAAAAGCGATGGATTTGATTGTTCGCAACGCAACAGATTCAGATCTTGATGAGATCGAAACAGCGTATCAGACGATGCTTCTCCGTTTTGCCGAAACAAACACAACCACAGGCGAATTCGAACTGCACCAGCTCTATGCCAAAAAAACCGGCAGCGTTTTTATGGAACAGACGCTGAACATCGTATTGTCAACAATTCTCGAAATGATGCACACAACTTCTCATAATGTAATGGATATGCATCAGGTCGAAGAGGAAAAAGCCGATCACCGGCGGATCATTGATGCACTGCACAAGCGGGACAGCAGCGCTGCTCAGCAAGCGATGTACGACCACATTCAACATACACTTGACATCCTTCAATAAGGCCACAGGCAAAAACGACAAAAGTTTCTCTTGACTTTTGCCGTTTTTTGTTTATACTTATCTTATATTGGGTGACCAAGTGAGCAAGAGACCAAGAAATTTCATGTTAAGGAGTGATTCCCGTGATTGAAGAGGTAAGCAGAAATGAAATGCTGTCAACTATCCATTACATGACAGAGCATTTCCCGTACCGGCTCGCAGGCAGTCCATGCGAAGCAGCGGCGTCCCGATACGTAACGGAACGGTTAAAGCAGTACGGTCTGGAGGTTGAAAACAAAGAATTTTACACCTATAACAGCGATCCCATGTATTCCAAGGTCACCGTTTTAGAACCGGAAATGGAAATTGACAGTCTGCCCTGCGCCCATATTCGTGCAACCAAACCGGAGGGTGAAATTTTCGAACTGATCTATGTTGGCAACGGCGACTATGCCGCCTACAAGGATATCGATGTAACGGGTAAGATGGTGCTTGTTGAGGTATCCTACGCACCTCCTGTACCGGAAAAGGCCCGTATCGCCTATGAAATGGGTGCTGCCGGTATCATGTGCATGAACTGGGGCAATGATGAAGAGGTTATTTGCCGCCGCGGGCTTAAAGGTGTGTGGGGAAATCCGACCGAGGCGAATTTTCATTGCATTCCCGAAATTGTTGGTGTTGGTGTAACGAGAGGTGCTGGTCTTAAACTCAAGCAGCTCTGCCTGGAGGGGCGAAAAGTTGAGGTAAAGGTTACTGCCATCGCCGATCGCACCTGGAGCATCGTCCACCAACCCACAGCAATTCTGCACGGCAATGGCAGCAGTGATGAATTTCTGCTGGTCTGCTCCCACTTGGACGCCTGGAAACCCGGCGTGACCTGCAATGCGACCGGTAATGCGACCACGTTGGAGATTTGTCGAATCCTCAGCAAACACCGTCAGGAACTCGACCGCGATGTGTATTTTGTTTTCTGGGACGGCCACGAGGTTGCAGAAGCTGCCGGCTCCACATGGTTTGTTGACAACAATTGGGATAACCTCAACAAGCATTGTGTCTGCTACATGCACATTGACTCCACCGGTGTAAAGGAAACAGAGCTTTACGAGATCAAGGCATCGGAAGAATTGCTGGGCTTTGCCAAGAAGAACATCAACGACGTTCTTCCCGAGCTGGAGCTGCGCGCCATGGCACTCAAGAAAATCGGCGATCAGAGTTTTATGGGCATCGGCGTTTCCTCTATTACACAGAGAAAATCCTTCACAAAAGAATATATGGAGCACGCACATGGTGCAACACTTGGTTGGTGGAATCATACCATCGAGGATGGGGAAGACAAATGCGACCCAGTGGCGTTGGAGGAGGATACCAGAGCAACGCTCAAGGTCCTTTATGATCTGGCGACAGCAAAGCTTCTGCCATATGATTTTAGTGACAAGATCTCCGTCTTCCGCGCAAATGTCCAAAAGGTTGCCGATAAATTTGGCGATCACATGGATTTCACCGATCTGCAGGATAACCTGAAAACCGTTGAACATCAAGTAAATGAGATTCAGGCAATGAAAGAAGGACTCTCGAACGAGCAGGCCAAGCTTTATAACGAGTTCGTCAAGATGGTTGCCCGCCAGATTACCAATGTAACCATGACATGCGCAGACAAGTATTCGCAGGACAGCTATGGTTATACAAGTCTCTCTTATCCCATCCCGCTGTTTGCGGACTTTGAGCGCTTGGTCAAGTTGGATCCCGCTTCTCTGGAGTATGGGCTTATCAAGACACAGCTTGTAAAAAACAAGAACCGCATCAATGACGCATTGTATATCATCAGCCAGTTTGCAACACTTTACATGAAGACATCCAAGAGATAAAATATTTTTAGGAGGAGATACCATGGAAAACGAGACCAAGAAAAGCAAGTTGACAGCAAAAGACATTCTGGCGAAAACAGGCCCCGGCATTATCATGGCAGCAGCTGCTGTTGGTACCGGTACGGTAACCACCTCGGCAATCCTCGGTGCGCGCTATGAATACGGTATGATCTGGATGGTCATTCTGGCACTATTCATGCGCGGTATTTACATGCGTTCGGCATATACTGCCCAAGTTGTTCTGGGAATGCCGATTCTCGACTGCATCAACAAATTTTATGGCAAGGCGTTGTGCGCTATCGCGGGTTTCGTTTGTGCGTTTGGCTGCGTTGCGTACGAGGTTGGCAACTTCTCCGGCAGCGGAATTTCTATCAATCTGCTCTTTGGGCTTGACTGGAAGATTGGCGGTGTCATTATGTCGCTTGTTTGTCTTTTGTTCATCTTCGGAAGGAGCATTTACAACCGCGTGGAAAAGGGCATGAAAATATGTGTTTTTCTGATGGTTGCTGGTTTTCTGATTGCTTTGATTGCTGCCGGTGGTCCGTCTCTGAGTGGAGTTGCCAAGGGTTTGGTTCCCAGTCTGCCTGACAAAAACGCGCTGTTCACCACCCTTGCATTCATCGGCTCCTGCGCAGCAATCTCCGGCGTTGTCTATGGTACACATCTAAGCAAGGAGAAAAAATGGGATACTGAAGATATTAAGAACGGCACTCTGATGTGGGATGTTATCCTCGGTGCCGGTTCCATTGCCCTAATCGTTCTTCTTGTCTTGCTGACCTCAGCCAAGATTCTCTATCCGCAGGGGATCACTGTTTCTGAAGTCAACGACCTGACAATGCTCTTCAAGACCATTGTCGGTGCTGCTGCCCCGTATCTACTGGGCATCTGTCTGTTGGCGGCATCCGCATCTTCTCTGCTTGTCAGTGCACAGATGGGTGCGACGCTGCTTCTTGCGGGATTTGGACGTGAAGCAAAAATGGAGGATAAGGATGTTCAGTGGCTTTCCGTTATCATTCTTGCTCTCGGAGCTCTGACCGCCTTCATCTTTGGCTCTAGCTCCCCCACACAGGTTCTGCTGATTGCAAACATCTGCGCCGTCATTAACGCCCCTCTTCTGGCAATTCTGATTATTATGATCGTTAATCGCAAGGAAATGGGTGAATTCAAGTCCAGCAAGATCAACAATATACTCCTCAGCCTTTGCTGTGCAGGTCTTCTGGCTGTGACGGTATATAATCTCTGCAAGCTTCTCCACATCGTCTGATGGCAGCACTTACCAATACCTTTATACTATATTGATTATAAGGAGGATCCACTATGGCACAGGTAAAAACGATCGGTGAGGCAGTTCGTAATATGTCCGTTCTTATGGCGAACATGTATTATCATCTGACCAAAGCAGTTATCGAAGACTTTGGTGACGAGGCTAAAGAATCTTTCAAGCGAGCGATCATTGAGTTCGGTCATGAACGCGGCAGGAACATTGCAAAAAATGTTTTGGACGCTGGGTTGCCGCTGACGTTAGAAAATCTGGACAAGTTTTACGATATCCCCATCGCGGAAGGGTGGGATCTGCATCGCAGCTATGAGAATGATATGAAAATGAATGTAACGGACAGTTGTACATTTGCAACCGTCTGGCTTGAAAAAAACTGGGCTGAAGTCGGACATATTTATTGCCTGATCGACATTGCCATCCGAGAAGGATATAGCTCCAACGTAAAATTCTGTCCTGTTAAGAACATTCTCGAAGGAGATCCTCACTGCCAGTCCTTGACGGTTTATAGGGACATCAGCAAGAAAGGTCAGTAAAAGACAGATGAGAATTAAGGTTTTGATCCCAAACAGCGGAATGGATCGAAAAACGCTTAATGCCCGGGAGACAATGCTCTCCCGGGCTGTCTCGACCGAAACGGAGATCTCGGTCGATTGTATCCAAAGCGGTCCAGTGTCCATCGAGTCTGTAACCGATGAAGTCTTCGCCGGTCCGCTGCTCCTGCAGGAGGCCATCAGCGCGGAAAGAGAAGGTTATGACGCTTTTGTCGTTTACTGCTTTAGTGACCTTGCCATAACAGCGCTTCGCGAGAATGTTGATATTCCTGTGATTGGTCCCGGAGAGTGTGCGCTCGCTGCGGCAGACATATTATCAAATAAGTTCTGCGTTATCACGACCGTGGAGGGTAATGTTTCGAGGACATACCGAAGATTAATGCAAAACCCGATCACACAAAAAAAACTGAGTTCTGTCCGGGCACTGAATATACCGGTCGCAGAACTACGGGACGATCCGGATGCGACTTGTGTCTATTTGAAAAAGGTCTGTGCAGAAGCGGTTGCTGAGGACGGAATAGACACAGTGGTGTTGGGTTGTCTGGGGCTTGCACAGTATGGAGAAGAAGTGGAAAAGGAGTGCGGCGTTAAGGTTATTGACCCGGCTTTTGTCGCATTGGGGTGCGCGGAACTCGCAGCTCGACTCACCTTGAAGCCGAGCCGTCGCTCAGTTGCCGCATACAGGAGAAATCAAAAATGAAAGCAGATAACTGCATTGCCCTTTTACAGCAGATGGTTGCAATCCCCAGCGAATCGCAGAATGAACAAGCTTTTGCGGAGTTTCTTGCAAATTATCTGCGCGAAGAGCTGTCGATGGAAACGCAGCTTCAGCATGTAGATGGAAAAAGCTACAATGTCATCGGCCGTTGGAATAGTAGTACGCACGGAAAAAAGCTGATTCTCGGCGGACACATCGACACGGTGCCACCCACCCCCCGTTGGGAGACCAATCCTTATCAACTCTGCACACGCGGAGATGAGCTTCACGGGCTTGGTGCAGCTGATATGAAAGGCGGTCTTGCCGCGCAGCTCACCGTACTCAGACGTTTTAAAGAAGAAAATGCCTCATTTGATGCCGACATCGAATTTGTTGGCCTTTCCGACGAAGAGCGTCACTCCATTGGAGCACATGCTTATGTGAAACTAATGCAGCAGCAGAACGCTTTGAGAAAAAAGAATTTCTTCCTCATGGGTGAACCGCATTTCGACAACATTGTAATCGGCGCAACCGGAAAGGCCCTTCTTTCCCTGCACATTCAAGGAAAAGAGGGCCATGCGTCCACGCCGGAAAAAGGTATCAATGCGATCGACTGCATGGCTCGCTTTCTTACAGCGGTTCAAGAAAAATATATGCCATTATATGCCAATGGTGTGTGTGCTTCCTACTGCTGTCTGGAAATTGAAAGCGACTATGCGGGCTATAGCCTGACCATTCCATCTAAATGCAATGCCCTGATGAATAAACAGTTGCTTCCAACGGAAAGCATCGACAGTTTTATTGACGATCTCCAGCGTATCTATGCAGAAAGAGTTTGCGTCGGAAACTTGACGATCTGTCGCGAGATCCCCAGCTATCCTGCTTATCAACTTTCGCCTGAGCAGTCGGATGTACAGCGTCTGACATCACTGCTTCGAAAGCAATTTGGGCACGCGCCGGAGCTTCGAATCAATCAGAGCGTAAGCGACGGTAACATTCTCTACAACGAGTTGCGTATCCCAACTGTGCTATTTGGTCCGCATGGAGTCGCCTTCCACACAGAATGCGAATATGTTAAAATCAGCAGTCTCTCTCAATATATGGACGAGCTATATGCTTTTATCAAGCAGGAATACACCAGATAAGGACTGTGGCTATGGAAACACTGGAAGCAATCAATCAGCGTTACTCCTGCCGAAGGTACGACAGATCGAAGCTACCCGAAGCTGCAAAAATTGAAATCTTATTGCATTCTGCGCAAGTAGCGCCGGTTGCTTGCAACAAGCGGGATCACATCCACATTTCACTTATTTCCGATCTTGAACTTCTCGAGGCATGGGATCACGCTACGGCGTGTTATGTAGGAGCAATCAAGTCGCACCCCTTGTATCATGCACCGGCCGTTTTGCTGATTTCTGTGAGACCAGATGCTTCTGATCCTCCCGAAAATCCATATTTGAATGCGGGATGTGCCGCAGAGAATGTCACTTTGGCTGCCACAGCATTGGGACTTGGAAGTGTGATTCTTGCTATGCCTGTTCGCGCCCTGCGCAAAGAGGAAGCTCTTCTTGACCGTTTTGCCCTGCCGGATAACTTTCAGCCAGTAATTGCGGTTGCATTTGGCTATGAGCAGGCCGATCCTATCAGTAGGCGGAAATCTCTTGTGTCCTATAAGTGCAATAAAGCCAGCAAGGAGGAGGACTACAATGCAATGCATTGAAATAGCGACCAACCATCGCAAGAGCGAATACGACAAGGTGTCCGCCGAATACGAGAGCTGGAAGGC
>ULUY01012642.1_pt1 | contig 20905 bp, 24 predicted proteins | sample 1959031 | NCBI WGS metagenome assembly ULUY01 (sample SAMEA4835774, study PRJEB28245) | human gut metagenome | biome: gut microbiome; material: fecal sample | place: Denmark | collected 2008
GAGGCCTCCGGCGCAGCATAAGGCAGACGGATACATTCTGTTCTGTATCGAGCCATACGGCCGGTGCGCCATGACTTCCCCTCCGAGAGCGAGCGATCTACACCTGGCCGCAAAGCGGACGCGGCACTCTGCGGGCGATGACATACAGGCAGGTCAAAGATACTCGCGCATTGGACGCCCGCAAAGCATCGTGCGCCGCACCCATCAGCATGGGCCGGGGTGAAATTCCCGTGGAGCTGTGCCAGCAGCCATCCGTTTTCTGCCTCTTATTTTTTGCAACACCGTCCTCTGAAAGGGGACGCGCAAATTTACAGGAGGTGTTGTATTTGAACACGAACGATATTCCTATCTGGCAAAAATACACGCTCTCCATTGAGGAGGCGTCCAGATATTTCCGCATTGGGGAAAAGAAGCTCCGCAGGTTAGCCGAGGAAAACCCTGACGCCAACTGGCTCATTATGAACGGCAACCGCCTCCAGATCAAGCGCAAGCAGTTTGAGAAAGTAATCGATGAGCTGGAGGTTATTTGACGAAGCCGACTGACAATGAGCCCAGGGCGCGGTATAATAATGATAGCGTATCGAGGCTCATTCCAGCGATGGAAGGGAGCTTTACATCATGTCAGAGAAAAGACGCGATAGCAAAGGTCGAATTTTAAGGACTGGAGAGAGCCAGAGAAAAGACGGAAGATACGCTTACAAGTACACGGACGCCTGCGGTAAAACTCAATTCGTGTATGCCTGGAAACTGGTGCCCACTGACAAGACCCCCACAGGCAAGCGGGATGACATCTCGCTCCGTGAGAAGGTGAAGGAGATCCTGCGGGACATTAACGATGGGATCGACACCATCGGCAAGAAGATGACGGTCTGCCAGCTTTACGCCCGGCAGAACAGCCATCGGAAGAATGTCAAGCGGAGCACCGAGAAGGGCCGGGAATACCTGATGTCCGTTTTGAAAGAGGACCCCCTGGGGTCCCGGAGCATTGACAGCGTGAAACTGTCGGACGCCAAGGAATGGGCCATCAGGATGAGCGAGAAGGGCTACGCCTACAAGACCATCAGCAACTGGAAACGGTCTTTGAAGGCCGCCTTCTACACGGCGATTGAGGATGACTGCATCCGCAAAAACCCGTTCAACTTCGCCATAGCCGATGTCCTGGAGGATGACACGGAGGAAAAAGTCGCGCTGACCCAGGATCAGGAGGACCGCCTCCTGGCCTTCGCCGGCAGCGATCCGGTCTACCGGAAGTATTGTGATGAGATCATCATTCTGCTGGGGACCGGCCTCCGCGTTTCCGAGTTGTGCGGATTGACAACGGACCTGGATTTTGAAAACGCTGCATCCATGTGGACCACCAGCTCCTGCGGGACAGTGAGCTCGGCTACTATGTGGACGAGCCCAAGACCAAAAAGGGTGCGCGGCAGATCCCCATGAGCGAGAAGGTCTACCAGGCGTTGAAGCGGGCTGTGAAGAACAGAGGCAAGGCCGCCCCGGTCAATATCGGGGGCTACGCTAACTTCCTGTTCCTCAACCAGAGCGGCCTTCCCAAAACGGCGTCCTGTTACGAGAGTATGTTCCAGGGGCTTGTCAGGAAGTACAACAAGCACCGCAAGCCAGAAGAAGCCCTGCCGAACATCACGCCCCATACCATGCGCCATACATTCTGCACCCGCCTCGCCCACGCTGGGATGAACCCCAAGGACCTGCAGTACATCATGGGACATTCCAATATCACCATGATGCTGAACTATTACGCTCATGCGGATTACACCTCCACAAAGGCGGCGATGGACAGGCTGGCGGCGTAGTAGTAAGCCGCCGTTTCTACTACGGTTTTACTACTTTTCAACGCCAAGTGAGGCTCCGAAATGCCATGATATGCGGGGTATCTTCCGAAACGCAAAATGCCGGAAATGCTTGATATAACAAGCCTTTCCAGCATTTGCGGAGATTTGAAAAGATAATCAGAAAATCGGTAGAACTTTTGGCAAAAAAAGACAGCAAAAAAGGAACACCTCTGCAGCGGTGTTCCTTTTTATTTCATAAGCGGATCTGTCTGTCCGGGCTATTTCTTTTCGGACGGCTTCTGCATGTACGGGTCCAGGTATTCCAGAGAAGCGGAGTCCTCTCCGGCGGTCATGCGCACCCGCACGCCGAGGGGCAGGAAAAGATTGTTCGGGCCGTGCCCGGCGGGAATGTTGCGGATCACCGGCTTTCCCGCCAGCGTACAGTAGTGGGCCAGGACCTGGTCCACGGTGAATTCACCGGCCATCGGCGCCGCACTGTAAAAATCGCCGAGGACGATGCCCTTTACCCGGGAAAGCAGCCCTGACTGGTACAGCTGATTCAGCATCCGGTCCACCCGGTACGGGTCCTCGCCGGTATCCTCCAGAAGCAGGATGGCCCCGTCGCCCTTCAGTTCATAGGGCGTGCCGCACAGAGAAGCCAGAACGGTCAGATTGCCGCCCTCCAGGATGCCCTCTGCCGTACCCGGGATGACCGTGCGGAGTGTTTCCTCCGGCGGCATGGGGATGTCTCCGACCGGCAGCTCCCCGGCCAGTCCCTTTTCAAACCATTCCAGCGTGAACGGATTGTACCCGTCTCCCCGGAAGGTGGAAATCATCGGCCCGTGGACCGTCACCAGCCGGGAACGCTCTCCCAGCGCCGCATGGAGCGCCGTCACGTCGGAAAATCCGATGAACAGCTTCGGGTGCTTTGCGATTTCCTTATAGTCCAGGAGAGACAGGATGCGGGCGCTGCCGTAGCCGCCGCGGAGGCACAGGATGGCCTTTACCGAATCGTCGCGGAAGAAATCATTGATATCCCGGGCCCGTTCCGCATCGGTCCCGGCGAGATAGCCGTTGTCATCCGTGACCGACGGAGCCAGCTTGATGTTGTATCCCATGCTCTGGATGAGCGCCAGCGCCTTTGTGTAATCCGTCATGCCCCCGTGCGTCCCCGGTGCGAGGATGCCGATCGTGTCTCCCCTGCGGAGAGGGACGGCCGCACTCCGGGAAGCCCCGCTTTTTTCCGGGGCGGGAAGCTCCTGCCGGAAAAGAAAAAGAAATACCGCCGCCAGAAGGACAGCGGCAAGAATCCAGTATTTTTTATGAAAAGAAGTCGTCATGAAAATGCCTCACTGCACAGAATGTCTGCTTCCAGTATACCACCGGCGGGAAGAGGCACCGCACAGCGGGACTGCCCATCGTTTTTCCTCATCCCGGAAATTCAAAAAGCGCTCCCGAAGGAGCGCCTGTTTTTTACATCAGATCCTTGAAAAGGAATTTCTTTTTGCCCGATGCGTAGTCGCCTACGATCTGGCCGGAGCCGAAGAGTCTGTACTTGTAGGAAAGGAGTCCGTCCAGGCCGACCGGGCCGCGGGCGTGAATCTTGGAGGTGGAAATGCCCACTTCCGCGCCGAAGCCGTACCGGAAGCCGTCGGCAAAGCGGGTGGAGCAGTTCTGATAGACACCGGCGGAGTCCACAAGGGTCATGAATTTTTCCGCTGCTGCTGCATTTTCCGTGAGGATACAGTCCGTGTGGTGGGAGCCGTACCGGTTGATGTGGGCGATGGCTTCGTCTTCATCTCCCACAAGCTTTACGGCCAGGATGAGGTCCAGGTATTCCCGGTGCCAGCTTTCGTCCTCGCCGATGGGTTCTGCGCTGATGAGGGCTGCCGTTTCCCGGTCGCCCCGGATTTTCACGGAAGCCGCTTCGAGGGCCGCTTTCAGCGGGGGCAGGAGCTTCCGGGCGATGTCCCGGTGGACCAGAAGGGTTTCCACGGCGTTGCATGCTGCGGTGTACTGGGTTTTTGCATCGACAATGATGGGAATGGCCTTTTCGATGTCGCAGTCCTTGTCGGCATAGATGTGGCATACCCCGTCGGCATGGCCCAGGACGGGAATATCGGTGTGGCTCATGATGTACTGCACGAACGCATTGGAGCCGCGGGGAATGAGGAGGTCCACGGAATCCCTGCATTCCAGGAGCTCGTCGATTTCATTGTGCTGCTCTGCCTGGAGAAGGCATTTTTCCGGCAGTCCTGCGGAAACGGCAGCGTCCCGGATGAGGCGGAAAAGGACGCGGTTTGTATGAAGGGTTTCCTTTCCGCCCTTGAGAACGGCGCAGTTGCCGCTTTTCAGGCAGAGGGAGGAAATCTGCACCATTGCATCGGGGCGGGCTTCGAAGATGACGCCGATGACGCCGATGGGGCAGGTGACGCGGTACAGATTGAGCCCTTCGTCCAGCTGCCGGGCGAGGGTGGTCTTTCCGACGGGGTCGGGGAGGGAAATCAGAGAGGTAAGCTCTGCAGAAACATCGGCGAGCTTTCCTTCATCGAAACGGAGACGTTTTTTCACCGGCGCAGGGATATGGTTTTTCTCTGCGGCAGCCAGGTCCTTCCGGTTGGCTTCGAAGATTTCCTCCCGGTGCTCCTGCAGAGCGGTCCGGATGTATTCCAGGGCAAGGTTTCTCTTTTCCGCAGGCGCTGCGGCAAGAAGGGGCGAGACTTCTTTCATGGCTCTTGTTTCCGCTTTGATATTCATGGTATTCCTCCTGTTCAAAATGCCGGGTTACCTTTTCATTGTAGGGGCATGCCTGCAGTCCGTCAAGAAAATTCGGCATTCCGGGCCGGGAGAGCGGAAAGGAAAACAGGGCATTTTTCATCCCCAAAGACCTGCCCCGGATGGGCAGGCCGGCATGGATGTATGCAGCTTTCCCGGCTCAGGCTTTCTGTCCGTTCCGGCAGAGGCGGACCTCCCGGACCTTGTAGCAGAAGCCGCTTCCTACGGAGACCTTTTCGCAGAGCACTGTATCGGCTTCGTCGGTGAAGCGGAGAAGGGAAAGATTTCCGGCGAGATCGATGTACTGCCAGCAGGGCCGCTCATTTTCCGTTTCGAAGAGGACGAAAAGATAGGGCGTCAGAGCAGAAATTTCCGCTTTGGCATCGGCCAGTCCGCAGAGGACCTGGGACAGCTCGAGGGAGCCGCTGTCGGGAAGAGCCGGCTTATTCTGGTATTCCCTGGCGACAGGGGTGAAGGAATAGTAACGGATGGGAAACAGGAACAGATTGTCCGGGCTTTTCGGACCCGGTGCGGAATCGGCCATGGGAATCTCCTTTCAGAAATAAGACAGTACGGGAAAATCGAAAAAGGGGCAGGAAACAGAAATCGGCGGACGGGGTCAGGCTGCGTCCTTTCCTCCGGAGCTGTTTTTGCCGGCAGCACCGGTGAATTTCATCCAGTTCTCCTGTGTTTCCTCGGCGGACTTCATCAGCTTTTCTGCATGCTCCAGAATCTTTCCCGCCTGTTCATCCCTTCTTTCCGTGATGGTATCCCCGTCCTTAAGGTAATGATCGATGCCGCGGGTGCTGTCCCGGAAAATCCGCAGGCTGGGCCTTCCCGTGAAGAAATCGGAACTGATCATGCAGTTTACATCCGCCGGGAGGGAATTGTCCTTCCGGATTTCCAGCGTCAGCATCGCTTTGGTGCCGTCGACGGAAATGTTTTCCACTTTTCCGATGGGGACACCGGCATACAGCACATCAGCCCCGCGGGCAATGCCGCCTGCATTGTAAAGGACCGCATAGACCGTGTAGGTCGTGCGGAAAAAGATCTTGCGTACGGGAAATACAAAGGCGGAAACCGCCAGGATAAGGAGGACAAGAAAAGCAATCAGTCCGATCCGTGTTTCGCGGTTCACAGAAACACCTCCTGCCATGTCATTTTCTGTATTATACCTTTTTCCCCGGCCGGGAGGAAAGGCGGGAAACATTTTCCTGCGGATTCCGGAGGAAAACGGCCGGCACTCCGGTCCGGACAGGCACAAAAAAACGGCCCGAAGACCGTTTTTGATGGGATTTCCTTATTTCAGGTACGGCACAATGGCGCTGCCGTGGGGAATGACATTGATGGAATAATCCGTCTTTCCTTCCGCAGCGAGCTGCTTCTGCGCCAGCTCCCAGGCTTCCGCCACGGTAGCCACCGGAATCTGATGGGTCCGTTCCCGGAGAATGTCGAAGTTCTCCGGACGGGTCACGATGTATACCGTGTGGGTCAGGGCCGTAATGAGATTTTCAAAGGCCACAAAGAAGGGAATGGTGAAGCATTTCCGCAGTTCCTTTTCCATGGCGGTCGTATCCGTGCCGAAGCGGAAGCTGCCCAGATAGGCTTCCGGCTCCATGACATCCTCTGCTTCCATCATGGTGATGATGATGCCGCCCTTTTTGGCTGCGATTTCCGCCGTGGTGTAGCACTTCGTTCCCTGGTACAGGTTTGTATCCTTCGGATAGCCTCCGGCAGATACGATGGTCACGTCCGCCTGCTGCTTCATGGGCACCTTCTGCATGCGGTACGTTTCCTTTGTGCCTTCCAGCCAGGCCTGGTAGGGATCGCCTGCCACGATGGAGGAAATTTCCCCTTCCTCATTGATGACGGAGTGGACGAGGAAGCACGGATGCACCATGTCGCACGCTTCCTGCATATCCTCGGAAACGGGGTTGCCCTCGATTTTCAGCAGGCACGCATCGGGATTCAGGCCGCTTCCGAGAGAATCTCCCAGCGCATGGCAGTGGTTCTGCTGAATCGTTTCAAAGGAGGAAACGCCCGGAAGGATCAGCTTCCGTCCGCCGCCGAAGCCGGCCATATCATGGGTGGAAACCGCATTGATCAGGATGACCTTGTCTGCCTCGACCACCTTCGTATCCACACGGACCTCCGTGCCCCGGGTCGTCGTTCCCAGGTAGGTATGCGCCGATGCATCCGTGGAAATATGCTGGTACATCCGCACCCGCTTTGCCGCTTCTTCGCCTACGCAGGTGATATTTTCCTCTTCCGTATGGGGACGGTGCGTTCCCTGAGCAAATACGATGTAAATATCCTCATCGGGTATGCCTGCCAGATTCAGCTCGTCCAGCACATAGGGAATGAATTCCGAAGCCCGGTTCCATGCACGGGTGATATCCGCGCAGACCAGACACACCTTATCTCCCTTCTGCACCGTTTCCGTGAGCGGCTTTGCTCCGATCGGCGCCCGCATGGCTTTCTGCACCGCTTCCTTTACGTTGCAGGCCGGAGTCGGCACTCCTTCCAGTACATCGGAAATATGCTCTTCCGGCAGCCAGACCGACTGTGTTCCCCGTCCGTAAGCCAGACGGAATTCTTTCAGACCCATCTTATTCCTCCCGTTCTGTCAGTATATCTTTGGAAATATATACAAAATATCCGTATCTCTATACTATAAGGAAAATCAGACCTTTAGGCAAGACGGAAAATTCCTTTCCCCGGAAAGGCTGTATGTCCGGCAGAAACAGACAGCCGGGGGCCGGGCGGGCTTTTCTTATATTTTTCCTGTTTATATAAGAAAAAATCCGGCAGCGCTGCACAGAACAGCCTTCTGCCGGGGATGGGGATGCCGGGCCTACTCCCGGATTTCGATGACCTCTTCCTCCCGTTTCCGCGGAAGAGGACGGGGAGTGTGGGCGGGATAGCCGAAGGACATGGCGAGAACCATTTGGCCTTCTCCGAGCCACTGCTGCAGCTCGTCGTAGGCAAAGAACACATTTCCGATCCAGAGGGAACCGATGCCCAGCTCCTCTGCGCGGAGCGCCATATTTTCTGCGGCGGCGCCGATGGCCTGCACATCGCTCAGCTCGTGAATCTTTTCCGCAGCGGTCCAGTTTTCCCGGAGAGAGCGGCCCTCCGGATTGACGATGAAGACCAGCACCGGCGCCTGGCGCATGCACCGCAGGGTGAAGCGGGCATTCCCGATGAGCGCCTTTCCGCCGGGGAGGATGCCTTCGCCCCGCTCCGAGCGGCTGATGCCGGCTTCCGCCAGATCGAGCACCTCCCGTTTTTTGTCACCCAGAGTCACGATGAATTTCCAGGGCTGCCGGTTTTTCGGGGACGGCGCCCAGAGTCCTGCCCGGAGAATTTCCCGCAGCGTTTCCGCCGGGATCGGCGTTTCCCTGAAAAAGCGGATGCTTCTCCGCTTCCTGATGATATCTTCCATGGTTCCTCCTTCGGTGTCCGGCCTGTCCGATTTCCTGTCAGCCCTTTTGAGCCGTACCGTCATTATACGCTTTTTGGAAAAAGATATGTCAAAAACATATCGACCGTTGGTCACAAAATACTTGCAATCCGTAAAGAAATTTTTTATAATAAAGACTGCTCATTATCAGATCATGACTTGGGTAGAAAGGACTCATAACAGTGATTGAAGAAATTTACAAGAGAAGAAGTATTCGCCGTTTTATAAAGAAGAATATCCCCGATGAGGACCTGCGGGAAATCCTTGCAGCCGGCACCTGGGCACCGTCTGAAAAGAATGCTCAGCCCTGGAAGTTCATCGTCATCCGCGGTGATGAACGGAAAGCCATGATCAAAGAGCTGAAAAAGGGAATCCTTCGCAACCGGAAGGGCGATGAAACGGCGATTTTCAGCAAGGGCTATGAAAAGTTCATTCCCTCTGCCATTTATACGGCCCGTGTCCTGGAACAGGCACCGGTCATCGTATTCGTTCTGAATACAAAGGGCTATAACTACCGGGAAAATCATCGTGTGGATGAATACATGATGGAGCTTGCCGATATTCAGTCCATCAGTGCGGCGATTCAGAATATGTGCCTGGAAGCGACCCACCGCAACATCGGCAGCCTCTGGACCTGCAACGTATTCTTTGCCTATGACGAGCTGAAGGAATGGCTCGGCGAAGACGGAGAAATGGTGGCAGCTGTTGCATTCGGCTATACCGACAGAGAAGCACAGCCTTCTCCGAGAAAAGCCGTAGAAGAAGTAACGGAATATCGCGGAACCTATCCGGAAGAATAAAATACAGAAAACGGAATCCCGGCGCAGTCCGGGATTTTCTTTTGCGAAAATACTGTACGGAGAGCGGCCTCAGGGCCGCTTTTTTCTTTGGAGAAATCCGGTCCGCCGGTGTCCTTTTCATCCCCTTCCGGGGATTTTTTTATTTTCCTGAAAAAACTTTTATCCGGACAGGAGAAAACCGGGACTCCCCGCTGCAGGCTTCGCAGGGCCTTTGCTTCCGGCCCGTTCTGTGCGGAAAGGCCGTTTTCCGGCCCCTGCTGCGCGATTTGTCTTCGCTTTTCCGGCGGGCTATGATGCGGGTATCCGGAAATGAAACAGGCGCGCCGGAAGGGAAAATAAATTGCATACAGTGAATTACGGAGAGGACACGAAACTCATCCCTGCGGCAAGACAGGGAGACCGGAAAGCGTGGGCCCGTCTCCTGGAAAAATACAGGCCGCTTCTTCTGCGGGGCGCATCGAAGGTCTTTCTCATGGAAAAGGACGATGCCCGGCAGGAAATGGCGGAAGTGCTCACAGAGGCTGTGCGGACCTGCCCGGAGGAGCATCTCCTCTTCTTTGCAGGCTATCTGAAACGGCGCATCTGCTGGCGCATGATGAATCTGAACGGCTACGGCGATGTGCGGAAGCGGCGGGAAATCCACGGCCTTCTGCCGGAAAGGGAATCTGCGGACGTCACCGGGGCGATTCCTCTGGCGGACCGCCTGGACTGCTTTGCCGAGGAAGAGCACCTTTCCCGGGAAGAGAGAAAGCTTCTGGGCTTTCTTTTCCGGGAAACGCCGGCCGCCCGGGCAGCCGCCCTCATGGGCATCGGTCTCAGCGGGTACTACAGGAAACGGAGACAGCTGCTGGAGAGACTGCGCAGCTGCCGCCGCCGTTTGGAGGAAGCGGTACTGGATCAAGCATGGTGAAAGGAGAATCTATGGAAAACTGGAAAACGATCCTGAAGGAAGAAGGAAAAGCGGCAGCAGCCGCCGTCCTGAGCCGTCTGGCGGGACTCCTTCTCGCCCGTCTTCTGGGACTGACCGGCTCCGGGAAACCGGAAGCAGAGCAGAAGACAGCGGGAAAATCGGCAGGGGAAGGAAGACCTGCCGGCACCGGACCGGAAAGCGGAGAAGGCCGGATTTCCCGGGAAAGGAAAAAATTTCCGGAAAATAAAAAATCCGGAGAAAAATAAAAGGGCCTTTCGTTCCTTATTGGGCAGAGAAGCGAAAAGAAAGGAACCGCCGGCCGGCAGGCGGAAAAATCCGGAGTGCTTCTCAGGAAAGGAGAAATAAGATGAAGAAACTGGAAATGGTATTCAGCACCGCATCCGATGCGGAACTCACCGTAAGCTTTGCCTATCCGAAGGAGGATATCTCTCTGGCAGAGGTCAGAACAGCGGCAGAAACGCTGGTTCCCATCCTGGTGACAGGCACCGGCGTAGCCGTTACCGCCTTTGATAAGGCCAATATCGTCACCACCACCACGGAAGAGCTGGAATAAGCGCGTCCGTTCCCGTTTTCGCTCCCCAGGGAGCATTTCATGAAGTAAAGGAGAAACCAATATGGCAGCAGAAAGAAAAGTCAGCGAAGTCAAGCTTCAGGTCAGACTGGACAACGGGTTCACATCCTCCGGCGCACAGGCCGTGAAAAGCGTGAGCCTGACGAAAATCAAGACCGACGCCACCGACGACCAGCTTCTGGCCGCAGGCGAAGCCCTCGGCAGCATTGCCGACGCTTCCCTCATCGGTGTCCGCAAGGTAGAAACTTCCGATCTCACCCAGGGCGAATAAGCCCGCCGGGACGGGAAGGGGATTCCCTTTCCCGTCTTTTTTTATTGGGGAAAAGACCGGCAGAAAAATAAAAAATCCATAATACTGAGCGGCGCGGGAAGGCGCCGCTTTTTTGATGGCCGTGCGCTCCTCCGGGGCGTACTTTTTCTTTTCCGGCATTCTGCGGCAGATATTTCTTTCCGCCACTTTTTCCCCGGGCTTCCTTTCTTTATGGAGTGAAAGAGGAAATCGGGAAAAGGAGGTGAAAGGGATGGAATATTTTCTCGGAAATCTGCGGGAGCTGCTTTCCTCGTTCTGGGTGAAGTTCACGGGAAGTCTGCTCTTTGCGGGACTGGTGCATCATGCGGTAATGTTTTCCGCCTTTTCCGCGCTGGTGCTGCTGGATCTGGTCTCCCGGTGGATTGCCATTGCCTCGGATATGCTGGCCGCAGAGGGAAAGCACGGCTTTTCCCTGGCGGAGGCGGCAGAGGCGATTCCCCGGGCGCGGCGGCTCGGCCTGATTTCGAGCCGGGTGATGAAAGAGAGGGGGACATCGAAGCTGCTGGTGTACTGCCTCTGTGTGGGTGCCGCTGCGGCGGCGGACGGTCTGCTCGTCTCGGCGGGACAGGAGGCGGGGCTCGTGTCCGTGACAGTGGGCTATCTCGCCGTGACGGAGGCGCTGTCGGTGACGGAAAATCTGTCCGATGCGGGAGTGCCCGGCATGAGTGAGCTGCTGCGGCTGCTCCGGAAGCGTCTGTAAGGGAAAAAGAAAATGCCGGATGCGGCGGAAAGGAGAAAAATATGTATCTGGGAATCGATGTATCGGAATGGAATCAGCCTGTGGACTGGAAAGCGGCTGCGGAAGCAGGGGTGCGCTTTGCCATCTGCCGTCTGGGCTGGGGAGAAGGCCACCTGGACGGGATGTTTTACAGTCATGTGAACCATGCCCTGGAGGCCGGGCTGGCTGTGGGAGCCTATCTGTACAGCTATGCGCTGAATGCGGAGGAAGCACGGCGGGAGGCGGAATTTGCAGCCCGTGCGCTGCGGGACTGCGGTCTGGCAAGCCCTGCCATGGGCGTATGGGCAGATATCGAGGATGCGGACGGGTACCGCGCAATGGAAGGCGCCCTGAACCCGGAAACGGTGACGGCCGCGGCGGCAGCCTTCATGGAGGTGTGGCGCCGGGAGAAGATTCCCTGCGGGATCTACACGAGCTGGAGCTGGCTGGGAAAGGAAATTCGAACGGAGCAGCTGCCTGCCGATACGCCGGTGTGGTGCGCGGAGTGGAATGATGCCTGCTCCTATCCGGCGGCGGAAATCTGGCAGTTTACGGATTCCCTGGAAATCGGCGGTGTCCGTACCGACGGAAACTGGGCGCGGCGGCTGGATATCCGCCGGTAGAAAAACGAAAAGGGAGCCTCTGGAGGGGCTCCTTTTTATGTGGGGAATATAATTCTATAAAGAAGAGAAATAATATAGAAAATCAAACAGAGTGAAGTAAAAGATTTTCAGAAAATACAGGAGATTTATAAAAGAATTAAATTCTATTTTTGTAAGAAAAAGGATTGAAAGAGCGGGAGAAAAGGAATACTATAGAGAAGCAGGGAATGCTGCCTTTGTCCGGGGAGTTCAGGAACGGGAAAGGAATGAGTAAGAGTGGAACGGACAGAAGAAGGGAGCCGGGGAGACTCCCGGTTCGGATGCGAGGCGGTTGCGGTGATTCCTACAGGGAAGAAGCCGGCGCTGAGCTGTATGGTGTGCTTCGGCACGGGAGAAAAGAAGATCTGCTACTGCAGTGCGGACCGGTACATGGATCTGCAGGCGGCGGTGACGGGCAATGATAACCGGGCCTGCCGCAGGATGTTCCGCGGCCGTCGGGGCACGGGGCTGCTGCTGAATGACGGCCGGGCGTACCTGCAGGTGAAGCTGCGGGAGGAGGCGCCCTGTCTGGGGTATATCCTCCTGCCGGCACTGAAGGAAATTTCATCCGGAAAGGATGGGAAATGCCGGCTGCTGGTGAACGGAATGTACCTGGATACCTGCTGGACGCGGGAGACGCTGATCCGGCATCTGTTCATGGTGCTGGATACATTTCCCGTAGGGGTCTCCTGCTCACTGCACCTGGTGTCGTGAGGCGGAAGGAAGCGCGGATGGCGAAAGAAAAGCTTCGTCCCTGCGCTTTTTTTGATGGCTCCCGGAAGAAGACCGAAAAAGCGCAAAAAAGACAGAGTGTCAAAGAGACCTCTGTCTTTTTTTGCGGTGAAAACCGGGATTTTCCCGTACGGGCCGGGAAAGGATGCTGTTTTTCTGTCGTGAAAAAAGCACGGACGGCGGGATCTGTGCTTCCTTTTCATCCGCTGCGGTGCGGCCGGTTTCATTTTTCTTCGGTTTCGGAACGGGGAGTGGGGCAGGCGATTTTCATCATCTGCTCAATCATATGGTGCAGGAGATGGGCCTGCTCCGTATCGGCTGCACGGTAGTAAACCTCCTTGCCCCTGCGGCGGCTCACGATGAGGCCGCCCAGCTTCAGCTGCCGCAGATGGTGGGAAACAGCGGGGCTGCTCATGCCCACCATGGAGGAAAGATTGATCACACATTCCTCACAATGGCAGAGAAGCCAGAAAATGCGGATACGGCTGCCGTCCCCCAGCTGCCTGAAAATATTGGCCAGAATCTGAAAATTTTTCATATCCGGCATTTGTGTCAGTTCATGCTCCATGGGCTGTCCGTGGTCATGGGGCAGAGAATTTTCCTGCATGGAAGAGGCCTCCTTTCTTATAAACTCTATTGTAACATACCCCGCCCGGGATGGGAAAACCGCTGTCGCCGGGGGGAAAACGGCGGGATGGGCAGACGCCCTTTCCCCGCGGAAAAAATATTTCCGGAAGCGGAATTTTCCCTTGACTTTCCCGGAACCCGTGGTAAGATAGAGAAAATAAAACAATTAAGCAATTATTTAATCGTAAGGAGGATTCCTATGAAAAAGAGCTATAAAATCGAAGTAGACTGTGCAAACTGTGCAAACCTGATGGAACATGCAGCACAGGAGACGGAAGGCGTAAAGAAAGCAGTCGTGAATTTCATGCTGCTGAAGATGAATGTGGAATTTGAAGCAGGCGCAGACCCGGCGTCCGTCATGAAACAGGTACGGGAAAACTGCAAAAAGGTGGAAGATGACTGCGAGATTTATCTCTGACAGGTCCTGCCGGGACTTCCGGGCCGGATTCGGCATTTCTGAGGAAGCTCCGGCAGGATTTTCTTTCGGAAGGGAGAAAAGGAATTGAGTAAAAAACAGAAAATCATGCTGGTCCGCATCGCGGCCGCGCTGGCCATGCTGATCGGACTTCATTTCCTGCCGTCGGAAGGGGCGGTCCGCTTCGGTCTGTACCTGGTGCCCTACCTGGTCATCGGCTATGACATCCTGCGGAAAGCCTGGAAAGGCATCCGCAGCGGGCAGGTATTCAATGAAAATTTTCTTATGGCAGTGGCAACGGTCGGCGCCTTTGCACTGGCCCTGTATGACCGGACCGGAGACTATACGGAAGCTGTGGCGGTCATGCTGTTCTATCAGATCGGCGAATGGTTCCAGAGCTATGCCGTGGGCAGGAGCCGGAAAAGCATCAGCGAGCTCATGGATATTCGGCCCGACTATGCCAATATAGAAAAGGACGGCAGCCTGGTGCAGATCGATCCTGATGAAGTCGAGACCGGTACGGTCATCGTCGTACAGCCCGGAGAAAAGGTGCCCATTGACGGCATCGTGGAGAGCGGGAAATCCACCCTCGACACGAGCGCCCTCACCGGGGAAAGCGTACCCCGGGATATCGCCGAAGGACAGGAAGTCATCAGCGGCTGCATCAACCTGACCGGCGTGCTGAAAATCCGCACCACGAAGGAATTCGGAGACTCCACCGTTTCCCGGATCCTGGACCTGGTGGAAAATGCAAGCTCCCGGAAATCTCATTCAGAGGATTTCATTTCCAAATTTGCCCGGGTCTACACCCCGGCGGTGTGCATGGCCGCGCTGGCGCTGGCCGTTCTGCCGCCGCTCGTCCGCGGCCTCGCCATGGGACTGGCTCCCGAATGGGACGTGTGGATTTACCGCGCCCTCATATTCCTCGTCATCAGCTGCCCCTGCGCACTGGTCATCAGCGTGCCCCTTTCCTTCTTTGCCGGACTGGGCGGAGCCAGCCGGGAAGGCGTGCTCATCAAGGGCTCTAACTATCTGGAAATGCTCTCCAAAACGGGGGTTGTCGTATTTGATAAGACCGGCACCCTCACCCGGGGCGTCTTTGAAGTTGAAGCGGTCCATCACAGCCGGATGGCCAAGGAAAAGCTGCTGGAATATGCAGCCCTGGCGGAAAGCTCTTCCTCCCATCCCATCAGCCGCAGCCTGCAGAAAGCGTGGGGAAAGGTCATTGACCGCTCCCGCGTCACCGATGTACAGGAAATTTCCGGGAACGGCATCCTTGCCAGAGTGGACGGGATTTCCATTGCCGTCGGCAATGACAAGCTGATGAAACGCCTCGGCATCGAGCCCATTCCCTGCCACAGCGCAGGCACCATCCTCCATATGGCAGTGGAAGGAGAATATGCAGGCCATATCGTCATCGCCGATGCGGTCAAGCCCCATTCCCGGCAGGCCATTCAGGAACTGAAACGGGACGGCGTGCGGGAAACGGTCATGCTCACCGGCGATATCCGCAGCGTAGCGGAAAAGACCGCTGCCGCTCTGGGCATTGATTCGGTATACAGCGAGCTTCTCCCGGCAGGAAAAGTGGAAAAGGTGGAAGAAATCCTGGCACGCAAGCCGGAAAAGGAAAAACTCGTTTTCGCAGGAGACGGCATCAATGATGCACCCGTCCTCAGCCGTGCCGATATCGGCATCGCCATGGGCGCCATGGGCTCCGATGCAGCCATAGAAGCCGCCGATGTGGTTCTCATGGACGACGATCCCCTGAAAATTTCCAAAGCCATCCGGATTTCCCGGAAATGCATGCGCATCGTGTACCAGAATATCGTCTTCGCCATCGGCGTCAAGTTCCTCTGCCTCCTTCTCGGTGCAGTCGGTCTGGCCGATATGTGGCTCGCCATCTTCGCCGATGTGGGCGTCATGATTCTTGCCGTTCTGAACGCGATCCGCGCGCTCTTTGTGAAGAATATATAACATAAAGAAAAAAAGCTCTCTTCGGAGAGCTTTTTTGTGGAAACTTTTATTGCCGGAGCAGGGACAGCAGATGCTGCATCCGGGAATATATAGAAGTTCAGCAAATCAAGAAAGCAGCTCGAAAGGGCTGCCTTTTTCGTGAGAGAAATGATTTTTATTATTGCCGGAGACCGAAGATGACCGGGACTCTTGTGCGGACGGGGACGGGAAGACCGTTCTGCCGGGCCGGGATGAACTGCCAGGAGAGGACCGCCTGAACCGCGGCCCGGTCGAGGGCATCGTTCCCGGAGGAGCTTTCCACCCAGGCATCGGAAACCGTGCCGGCTTCATTGATGGCAAGGCCGACCAGGACGGTCCCGGAGGCTCCGCTTTGCCGGGCGGATTCGGGATAAACCGGGGCGGGAGCAGACAAAATCTGCGGGCCTGCGGTTTCTCCTGTTCCGCCGCTCCCGCTGCCTTCGCCGGTGCTGTCTCCGCCGCCCGAACCGGTGCCTGTTTCTCCGCCGCCGGCTGTTCCGCTTTCCCCGTAGGAAGAGGCTCCGGCTTCCGGGAAATCTTCCTTTCCCTCTGCGGTGCCGGACACATCGGGGACCGGTATTTCCGCAGCGGCCGGTCCGTTTTCCTGCAGAGCGGAGGAAGAGGACTGCCTGGCTTTCCCGATTTCCGGGGAAGAGCCCTTGCCTGCCCTGCCGCCGGAGCCGGTGACGATTTCCGCTTCTATCGGGCCCTGTACGGCCGGTGCGGACAGGAAGAAGGGAAGCGCAGCCGCAAGGAAAGCGAGGAAAAGGCCGTGAAGAAGCAGGGACCCTCCGAAAGCGGAAATCCAGCGATGTTTCGGAGACTTCATGGGGACTCCTGTTCTGCCGGAGACGGCTCAGGCTCGGCGGCGATGCTGATCTTTTGAATTCCTGCCGCGTTCAGTTTGTCCAGGACAAAGAGGAAATCTCCGTGCTCGGATCGGGCATCCGCAGAGAGGAGAACGGTCATTTCGGGATTTCTTTCCTTTTCCAGCTCTATGCGGCGGAGGAAATTCTCCCGGGAAATCTTTTCCTTTTCCACATAGATGGTTCCGTCCCGGGTGATGCTGACAGGAAGGCTTTTGACTGCGGTCAGCTCCGCCGAGGAAGCCGTCGGGAGGTTCAGGTCCAGCGTGTGGCGGGCCGTCATGGAAAGCATGCTCATCATGAAAAAGACGAGAAGGAAAAAGATGATATCAATCATGGGGATGATCATGATCGACGGCTTTTTCTCGATTTTCAGGGGACGGAGCTTCATTTCTCCTCCTTCAGGAAAGACAGGTACAGGGAGGCCAGTCTTTCTGTCTGGGAAATCAGCCGGTTGGCCTGCTGCGACAGGACGGTATAGGCGATGAGAGCCAGGATAGCCACAAAGAGGCCGGCGGCAGTGCAGATCAGCGACTCCGCCACGCCTCCCGTGATAGCAAAGGGCTGGCTGCCCGAACCGGAGAGGACGCGGAAGGATTTCATCATGGCAAGGACCGTCCCCAGAAGGCCCATCAGCGGGGCGAGGGTGACAATGGTGTCCAGATAGTTCAGATTCTGCTTCAGCGATTCCGCGGTGTGTACGGCGGCGCTTTCCGTCAGCTCTTCCTGCCGGTTCCGGGAAACGGGCCGGGATGCGGCAGGCAGAAGAACCGATGCAGGCAGTCCCCCGTCCTTTTTCAGGCAGTCCTGCAGGCCGGCGAAATCCTCCCTGTCCAGATATTCCGGAATTTTTTCGGAAAGAAGGGCAAAATCGGAGCGGGATGCCCGGTAATACCGGAAACGCTCGATGAAAATCGCAATGACGAGGACAGAGCAGCCGAACAGGGGCAGAAGCATCCATCCTCCGGCCTGAATGAGATGAAACAAATCCATGGAAAAGCCTCCCGGAATAAAAACAGTGCAGTTCGTTTTGATTCCTATTCATCGTATCATTTCAAAGAGAGCGGTGCAACGGAAAGGAAGACTGCCGGACGGCCGGACAGAGCGGAAGCCCGCATCCGGTTTGTCGTGTACGGGGAAGGCTTTTCCCGCGGACCGGTTTCCCGTATAATAGGGGCACGGGAGAAAACCATCCCGAATGAAACATAAGGAGATTTTTATGGAAGAAACATTCTGGGGACTGCTGATCCCCTTTCTCGGCACCTCGCTGGGGGCGGCCTGCGTATTTTTTCTGCGGGGCGAGCTGAATCTTTCCGTCCGGCGGGCACTGACGGGCTTTGCGGCGGGCGTCATGGTGGCGGCTTCCGTCTGGTCCCTTCTGATTCCTGCGCTGGAGGAAAGCGCATCCTGGGAAAGATGGGCCTTTGTGCGGCCGGCTGTCGGCTTTTTGCTGGGTATTTTGTTCCTGCTCCTGCTGGACCACATCATTCCCCATCTTCATATGGGGGCGGAGAAGGCGGAAGGGCCCCGGGCCCGTCTGTCCAAGGCCACCATGCTGGTCCTGGCGGTGACGCTGCACAATATTCCGGAGGGCATGGCGGTAGGCGTCGTCTTTGCCGGACTTCTTTCCGGGCATGAAGCAGTTACCGCAGCAGGCGCCGCGGCGCTTTCCATCGGCATTGCCATCCAGAATTTCCCGGAAGGAGCGATCATCTCGCTTCCCCTGAAATCCAGAGGGATGTCCGGTATGAAAGCCTTCGGAGCGGGTGTTCTCTCCGGTGCGGTGGAACCCATAGGCGCAGCGGTGACGATTCTGCTGACGGAGGCCATTCTGCCTCTCATGCCGTACCTGCTGTCCTTTGCGGCGGGGGCCATGCTGTACGTGGTCGTGGAAGAACTGATTCCGGAAATGTCGGAAGGCGAACACTCTAATATCGGGGTCCTGTTATTTGCCATCGGATTTGTTCTGATGATGTCCCTGGACAATGCACTGGGCTGAGAAGACAGATACGGAAAAAATAAAAGGCAAAGAAATCTTTGGGAAAAGCTTTGTACAAAAGTACGGAGCTTTTTCCTGTTTTCCGGAGAATAAAAATATAATGGAATTGGAATAAAAATAAAGAAAGAGTTAAAATAAGAAAAGATACCAAAGAATGCCTGCGGATATCCGCAGACCGTACAAAGAAAGGGGAAAGAAAGGTATGAAAAAACAAGCTAAAGTTTTACTCGCTGCGGCGGTTGCTGCCGCAATTTCGGGGGGTAGTATCGGCTGATACGATCACTGTCTCTGACGGAAGTACACAGACTTTAGGTGCAGGGGAATATAGCGGCATTGATGTCAGCAATAATTCTGTCGTTAATATTAATGCGGCAGGAAGCAATGTGACTTTTAATGGAAAAAAGGTCTACAATAGTACATTTGATGCGTATAATGACATTCAGTTGAACAATGGGACGATGAGCATTAAGGCAGATACACTGACCTTTAAAGGATTGGCAGAAGTTAATGATATTGATCCTGATACACAGGTTTCTGAAAATGCTCCGGGACAAGATAATTTTGCGGCATGGCAAGCCGGAAACAGCAGTTTAACGATTGATGTCAATGAATTATATATCGGACAGGAAGGTTACGGTGACAGAGGATTCCAGTTTAAGGGTGGAAAGAATCAGCTGACCATTCATGCAGACAAAATCATTTCCTATACCGGTGACGGTTTTATTAATGCACAGGGAAACGAGACCGGCGATTCAACAGTCAATATCGGTACTGCAGACGATCGAATCGGGTATTTTGAAGCGCATACCACGTTTGGCAAAGGGGATTACGGCGTAGCGCTTTTGCAGGCCAATGAAGGGAACACGGTCAATCTGTATGCAGAGAATGCATGGTTGGATGGGTCTACTTATAAGGTTGGCGGCGTTATCGGTACCGGTGGATATGGGACAGTAAATGTAGATGTAACAGGAACGTTAAAGATTGACGGAAATATCTGCGGAACGTATGGTGGAAGAAATGATTCTGATAAGCAGGCTGTCCTAAAAGTTCATGCAGGAACACTTGACATGAAGGGTGATATCAACATAGGCAGTGAAGGTTCAGGCCAAAGTAATTTTTCAAGAAATACAAAAGTTTTTCTGACTGTTGACAATGCGGCCCGTATCGACGGCGACATCAATGTCATGGGAAATACGTCCACTGATAAAGATACATCCAACAATGCAAGCAGTCTGGAACTGAAACTGAACGGGGATTCCGTGATTATGGGAACCATCAGTGTAAAAGGAACGGGTACTGCAGAAGGTGCATCTACAGCTACTGTTAATCTGGGCGGTACCGGGGATATGACGGCTTCTTTCGGAATCTTTAATGCAGAAAGCAACGGCAATATCAACTTCACCGGCGGTACGTGGGCCATCAATGAATGGAACGGAGAAGATGGCAATCTGTCCATCGGAAACGGAGCTGCTGTAGAAGTCAATGACAACATCACCGTAAGCAAAGTCACGCTGTCTGAAGGGTCTACTACTATCGTCAATGGGGATAAGCTGGATACGGAAAATCCGGTAATCACGGCAACAAATACAAATGAAAGCTCCATCGCAGATACAGCCGATATCGTGATTAAGGGAATTGATACGGACAAGAGTCTGAAACTGTTCAGTGATACTGCGCTGAACAGTGAGGCAAAAGATAATGTTCGCACTGATAATCTGCTCCAGCAGGTTACCTTTGATGAAGATGGTAACATGACTGTCGGCACGGTAGACGGCGAAAAGGCTGCTGCACTGCTCGGCGGGTCTGCATTGACCAATGTGGCACTCTATGCAACACAAAACAATAATGACAGCATAACAAACCTCATCACCAGCCACGCCGATAATACTGCTGCCGTAGAAGAAGCACTGAACAGTGCAGCCGGTCTGGCAGCTATGGCGAATACGGCACACGGAACCTACACCATGAACGGCATCTTCTCCGATGCGGTATCCGGACACCTCATGAACCGTCAGGATCAGGACGTATGGGCATACGGCTTCCACAGCAAGGAAAACGTGAACGGCCTCAGCTTTGGAGCGGACTATGATGCACAGTACAACGGCATCGCAGCCGGTGTGGACTTCTACAGGAAGGGAGGCACCACCGCCGGTCTGGCACTGATTTATGCAGACAGCAATGTAAGCGGTGCCAACAGTGTATCCAGCACAAAGAACGACGCCGACTACTACGGCGTATCCCTCTACAGCCGGTTCGACCGGGGAAGCTATGCTCT
>ULUY01073902.1_pt1 | contig 20829 bp, 20 predicted proteins | sample 1959031 | NCBI WGS metagenome assembly ULUY01 (sample SAMEA4835774, study PRJEB28245) | human gut metagenome | biome: gut microbiome; material: fecal sample | place: Denmark | collected 2008
TATTCACCCACCTGGATGCTACCACCGTATTGAACCGTTCCATCGCAGAACTGGGTATCTATCCGGCAGTAGATCCGCTGGACTCCACTTCCCGTATCCTCGACCCGAACGTACTCGGCAAGGACCACTACGAAGTAGCCCGCGGCGTACAGGCTATCCTGCAGCGCTATAAGGAACTCCAGGATATCATCGCGATCCTCGGTATGGAAGAACTTTCCGATGATGATAAAGTCATCGTTGCCCGTGCAAGAAAGATTCAGAGATTCCTGTCTCAGCCGTTCTTCGTAGCTGAACAGTTCACAGGCTCCCCGGGTAGATATGTACCGCTGAAGGAAACCATCAGAGGCTTCAAGGAAATCCTTGCAGGCGAACATGATGATCTTCCGGAAGGCGCATTCTACATGGTCGGCACAATTGATGAAGCAATCGAAAAGGCTGAAAAGATGAAGAAAGGGGAATAAGCCATGGCTGATACCCTTACGAATCCTATGCACGTCGAAGTTATTTCCCCGGACGGCCCGATTTACGTCGTTGACGGCGCAGATATGGTCGTTGCCCGCGCTCTGGACGGCGAATTCGCTGTCATGAAGCGCCACCTTCCGCTTGCAGCTGCGCTCGATATGTGCGTAGTCCGCGTAAAGAAGGGCGGCAGCGAGGAAAAAATTACCTGCTTCGGCGGCTTCCTTGAAAACAAGGATAACCACGTAAACATCGTGGCGCCTATTGCCGAGCTGGCTGAGAATATCGACATAGCCCGTGCACAGGCTTCCAAAAAGCGTGCAGAAGACAGACTGGCTTCTCAGGATGCCAGCATCGATTATGAAAGAGCCAAGCAGTCCCTGCATCGTGCCCTTATCCGTCTTCAGGCGGCAGGAAAATAATCCGTCAAGGAAATGAAAATCCGCTCCTCCGGGAGCGGATTTTTTTGCTTCCGTTCCCTGAAAGAATGCTTCCTTTCGGGGAATAGATTCCCTATAAGTATGCTATAATAAAGATAACAGATAGATTCGGATTTTATGCAAGGAGGGAAATACCATGGATGAGGAATTTGAAATTTTCAGACGCGGTACATGCCGCTATTTCAAGGAACTGACTCCGGTACCGGATGAAGATCTGCTTACCCTGGTCAAAGCGGGCATGCAGGCCCGGGCGGTAGGGAATCAGAAAGCAAGAGAATTCATCATCGTTACCCGGGAAGACCTGGTCAAGGCAATCTCACACAACAGCATCATAGCAGGCCCGGCGAGAAAAGCTTCTGCGGTCATTGCTATCGTGGGCAAGCCGGAAGGAATTACCTTCCCGGAGGAATGGTCCTTTGACTGCGCTGCGGCAGCACAGAATATTCTGATCGAAGCGGAACATCTCGGACTGTCCACACTGTGGATGCAGGTCTATCCCTATCAGGACAGAAAGGTTCATCTTCGCCACCTCCTGGACATTCCGGACAGCCTGGAACCGTTCTGCGTCATTGCCGTAGGCTACGCGGACAAGAGGCCGGTCCGTATGAACCGCTACGATGAAAGGGAAGTTTCCTACGATTTGTTCGGAAGCCGCAAAAAATAAATACGGAACAGAATCCGGTACTGCCAGGTACCGGATTTTTTTACGGATGGATTCTTACGGAGCAGCGGATATCTCTTGTAAAATAGAAAAAATATGATATAATCAATATAGAAAAAGTTAGATATTACATTATCCGAAACAGGATAAGAAAGGAAAACATGATGAAAGAAATACAGAGCAGAGAAGATTTTGAACAGGAAATTATCGGTCATCCCGGATACAGTGTAGTAGACTTCTGGGCATCCTGGTGCGGTCCGTGCCGCATGATGGCGCCGGTGCTGGAAGCAGCGGATCAGGAGCTCGGCAATGAGATTCATTTTACCAAGTGCAATGTGGACATGAATCAGGAGCTGGCAGCTCAGTACGGCATCATGTCCATCCCGACGGTGATTCTTTTCAAGGACGGACAGGAAATTCACCGCATGATCGGCGCCGTGCCGGCACAGAGCTTTATGGCGGAGCTCAGAGCCCATATATAAGAACAGGAAAAGCGCGGGAAAACCGCGCTTTTTTCATGGGATAAAATTTTTCAAAAAAAGACTTGCCAGAAAAATTGACCCGGAGTATAATATCTACAGTTGACCAAGAGTCAATATACTTCGAGGTTTCCCCAGACTTCGAAGAATCTCCAGAAAATCGATAAGGAGGTGCAGATTTCTTTATTTCATACAGAAAACAACCAATTGATTCTCTCTCTCTTTGAAAGTTCCCGGCGGCTCCCCAAACGCCGGGGATTTTTTATTGGAAAAAGAAGGGAAAACAGGCGCCGGCAGGACCGATTTTCTCCTCGGAAGACCGGTACACCTTTCTGCTTCATGAGGAGCGGTTGCCTTTTCCCGGCAATCGGTTTTCTGCGGACGGAGACGGACGGGGATAATCTGCCGCGGCTTAAAGAACAATATCGGGCTGCGGTTCCCGGGAGATGCAGCAGGCAGCCTTCTGTCCTTATAAACGGTCATGGCAGGGAAGAAGACATCGGACAGGAAAAGAGCAGGAAAAAATGCAGAGAAACCGGCGGAAGCGTTCTTTCGGCGGGGGATGCGTGCAATAAGAAATGCCGGATGGCTGCTGCGGAGATTTGGAAAAAGGGAATCTGCCGGTTCCGATATCTTTTTCCGGCACAGAAAAACGCTCTCCGGCAGGATGACAGCTTCGTCGGAAGAGCGTTTCCGTTCTTTTCAATTTTGCATTTAAAACAGGGCTATCGGGCTTTGCGTCAGATCTTGGAGTTCGGGGACATGCTGGTATCTCCCGGGTCCCAGATGACAATCTGCCCCGCTTTCAGGCTTTTCTGCACATCAATGGTGCGCTGGTTGGAGGAGCCTTTGAAAAGGAGGGTGATATCCTTTTTTTCGAGCATGAATTCTCCGTCGACCAGTACGTCGATCCGCTTCAGCAGCTCCATGGTTTCCGGCATGCCCTTGGCAAAATGGCCCAGCAGATCACGGTCGAAGAGGTAGCCGGTGAAGCACCAGATGGTTTTCTGCGGATACATTTCCTTGAAGCGGGTGACCAGGGACAGGAGGCCTTTCTGGTTGACCGGTTCCATCGGTTCCCCGCCGAGGAGGGTCAGCCCCTCGTAATATTCCTGACCGCATTCCTCCAGGATATAGTCCTCGATGTCTTTCGTGAAATCTTCCCCGTACTGGAAATCCCAGGTCTCCGGGTTGAAGCAGCCCCGGCAGTGGTGGGTGCAGCCGGAGACGAAGAGAGAAAACCGGATGCCCGGTCCGTTGGAAATATCATATTCCTTGTAGTTGGCGTATTTCATAATGTCCTCCGATGAAGAAAAGGGCGGCGGTGCCGCCCCTTGCAGGTATGGATTACAGGTGAAGAACTCTGTCCTTGATTTCCTGGGTACGGCCCTGGTTCCAGAACTGGGTGCCGATATAGCCGCAGGTTCTTCTGGCTACGCTCATCTTGTGCTGGTCTCTGTTTCCGCAGTGCGGGCATTCCCAGACGAGCTTGCCGTTTTCGTCTTCTACGATCCGGATTTCTCCGTCGTATCCGCAGACCATGCAGTAGTCGCTCTTGGTATTGAGTTCTGCGTACATAATGTTTTCATAGATGTACTTCATGACCGTGAGGACGGCAGGGATATTGGTCTGCATATTCGGGACTTCGATGTAGGAAATAGCACCGCCCGGGGAGAGACGCTGGAAATCGGATTCGAATTTCAGTTTATGGAATGCATCGATCGGTTCTGCCACATGGACATGATAGGAATTGGTGATGTAGTTCTTATCGGTGACGCCTTTGATGATGCCGAAACGCTTCTGGAGGCATTTGGCGAACTTGTAGGTGGTGGATTCCATGGGGGTGCCGTATACGGAGTAGGAAATGTTTTCCGCTTTTCTCCATTCGGCGCATTTATCATTCAGGCGCTGCATGACAGCCATGCTGAATTTCCGGCCTTCTTCCGTGGTGTGGGAAACGCCGAGCATGCGGACGCACATTTCATACAGACCGGCATAGCCGAGAGAAATGGTGGAGTAGTTGTTGAAGAGGAGCTTATCAATCGTTTCGCCCTTTTTCAGACGGGCCAGTGCGCCGTACTGCCAGAGGATCGGTGCTACATCGGAAACCGTGCCGAGCAGTCTTTCATGGCGGCAGCGGAGTGCCCGGTGGCAGAGCTCCAGTCTTTCATCAAGAATCTTCCAGAATTTATCCATATCGCCGTAGGAGGAGCATGCTGCATCCACCAGGTTGATGGTGACTACACCCTGATTGAAACGGCCGTAATACTTGTGCGCGCCGTTTTCGCCCAGACCCTCCGTATCGGGGGTAAGGAAGGAACGGCAGCCCATGCAGGGATATACATCGCCGTTCTTCAGCTGCTTCATGATCTTGGCAGAAATATAGTCGGGCACCATTCTCTTTGCGGTGCATTCCGCAGCGAGCTTGGTGAGGTAGTAATACTTGGAGTCATCATGGATATTGTCTTCGTCCAGAACATAAATCAGCTTCGGGAAAGCCGGGGTGATCCATACGCCCTGCTCATTCTTGACGCCCTGCATGCGCTGGCGGAGGACTTCCTCAATGATCATGGCCAGATCTTTCCGGGTCTGTCCGTCCGGCACTTCATCCAGGTACATGAACATGGTGACAAACGGAGCCTGGCCGTTGCAGGTCATGAGGGTGATCAGCTGATACTGAATGGTCTGGATACCGGATTTGATTTCTTCCTTCAGACGGCGTTCGGCGATCTTGCCGATGATTTCCTTATCCATGGATTCGCCGGTTTCCTTCCGTTCGGCGATGACTTCACGGATGATCTTCTGACGGGAAATATCAACGAAGGGAGCCAGATGCGCCAGGGTGAAGGACTGGCCTCCGTACTGGTTGGAGGCAACCTGCGCTACGATCTGGGTGGTGACATTGCAGGCGGTAAAGAAGGAATGGGGCTTCTCAATGAGGGTCTGGCTGATGACCGTACCGTTCTGAAGCATATCCTCCAGATTGATCAGATCGCAGTTGTGTTCTCTCTGAGCAAAGTAATCCGCATCGTGGAAATGAATGATTCCTTCTTCATGGGCTTTGACAATATCTTCCGGAAGGAGAAGTCTTTTTGTCAGGTCCTTGGAAACTTCCCCGGCCATGTAATCGCGCTGGGTGGAATTGATGACAGGATTCTTATTGGAGTTTTCCTGCTTGACTTCTTCATTGGAAAGGTTGATCAGGGAGAGAATTCCGTCATCGGTGGTATTGCTCTTGCGGGAGATTTCTCTCTTGTAGCGGTAGCGGACATATTTCTGTGCGACCTCGTAGCCGCGCATTTTCATGATGCCTCTTTCCACCATATCCTGGATGTCCTCCACGTTGCAGGCATGGGAATATCCGGAGATTTCCTTGGCAATCGTATCGGCGACGGCCTGGATCTGGTAGTTGCTCAGCTGATGGATCAGTTCCACTTCCTTGTTGGCCTTTTCGATGGCATGGATGATTTTGGTGATATCAAAAGCCACTTCTGTGCCGTTTCTTTTGATTACATTTGTCCTGACCTGAATCGTATTCTTTTCTGCCTGTTCCATCTCGAGCACCTCCGGGAAAGTGTGTAAACCCGGGTATTGTCCGGGAATTATATTGATTTTTAAGAATATAATACTAAATATAGTTTGTTTAATTTTTGCACAAACACAATATGTTGTGACCGTGAATTATGATACAACAGATCGGGGATTTTGGCAAGCAGGAAGATAAGGGGCCGGAAAAGGGATAAAAGGGACGGAACAGGCGATAAAATAAAGAGAAAACGGCTTTGAATCTGCTTTTTTGAGAAAAAAGATTTCCGGAAAATTTTGAAAGGAAAGTTCTATAGGACGATATAAAAAGTTCTATGGGACGATATCTCCGAAACAGGCTTGACAGGGAACGGCTTCTTCCTGCCGGGGAAGAATTGGTATAATTACAGAAGCAATGAAAATGAGGTGTGTATGAACGGTATGGACTGGGGCCTGCTGTATGCGGCGGGGATCAACGGAATTGCTTTTTGTGCATATGGGCTGGATAAGCGGCGGGCTGTCCGGGGAGAGTGGCGGATTTCGGAGCGGACGCTCCTGCTCCTGGCTTTTCTCGGCGGAGCGGCAGGAGCTTTCCTGGGGATGAAGGTGTTTCACCATAAGACGCGGCACTGGAAATTTTCTCTGGGGGTGCCCTTTCTTCTCCTGATGCAGGCCGCAGGATGCTGGCTTTTTTTCTGAAAGGCCTCTGCTCCGTAAAATGACCGCTTTGCGGCGGATAAGGTGATTTTTTTCTGCAAATGGCAAACAAATCGCAAATATGATGGGAAAATCTATGGTATAATAAATATAACTGAAAGGGAGCAGCAGAGCTTCCGATGAACGGTATGTGATGATAAAGTTTCTGTCCGGAGGGCGTGCAGGAACTTTTATTTTCCCGAAAAACCGGCAAGGGGGTGTTCCTTCTTGCTTTTTTATGTGGTCCCGGAGAGAGAAGGAGGATAATATGGCAGTAGAGGAACGATTTCGCGGAGCTCTTTTGGGAGGTGCCTGCGGAGATGCACTGGGGTATTCTTTGAAGGCACTTTCTGTGGCGAGAATCAAACATCGATTCGGACCGTTCGGGCTCCGTACACTCGTTTGTGATTTAAAGAACGGAAAGCTGGCCAGTGTTTCGGAAAATACACAGCTGGCTCTGGCCACCATGGACGGAATTCTGTGGGCCGATGCCAAAAAGATCAAACCGGAAGAAGGCATTTACCGGGGCTACATGCGGTGGTACTACAGCCAGACCGGGGAGGAACCCCGCAGAGGACAGCGGACATGGATGCGCCGGCAGTCCCATGAGAGGGAATTCTGCCTGCTTCGGGAAAAATTCATGCATGACCGGAGAGATCCGGAGGACGGCCTGCTGTCTGCTTTTTCCCGGGAGGGAAGAGGCTCGGCAAAGAATAAGGTGAATGAAAGTGCAGGCAGTGCCGTTCTTTCCCGCGGGGTTCCGATCGGACTGATTTTTGCCGGTGACCCGAAGGCTGCTTTCGATCTGGCAGTCGCTGCCGGTCAGTTTTCCCATTCCCTGCCGGAGGGATACTATGCGGCGGGCGGATTTGCCGCATTGATTTCCTGTCTCGCTGACGGATATACGCTGCCGAAAGCCATCGGACGGATGGAGGAGCTGCTGCAGAAGTACCACAAAACCGATAAGATTCTTTCTCTGGCGGAAGCGGCGGTGGGACAGGCCAATAACCGTCCCGCAGGAAAGACAGGAACGTGGGACCATCTGGACAGCATTGATTCCCTGGGCAGGGGACATACCGCAGCAGAGGCGCTGGCGATTGCGCTGTACTGTGCGCTTTCCGTGGATGATCCGCTGGATGCCGTCATCGTATCGGCAAACCACAGCGGACGAAGCAATGCGACCGCTTTTGTGACGGGAGCCATCGAAGGCGCCCGGTTCGGAGAGAAGGTTTTTCCGACCTACTGGACAGACAATCTGGAGGGAGAAAAGGCGCTGCGCTTCATGAGCAATCATCTGTGGCACGTTTTCGAAAAATATCATCCTGCTTTCCGGTGAGAACAGGAGGCACATCCGCAGGGATGTGCCTTTTTTGCGGCCCGGAAAGGCCGGACGGGACAGAAAGGCAGCGTCCCCGGGAAGGAAGACCGGCAAACCGGAAGCGGTAGGAACCGGTCTGAAATGATATAATAAAAAAGATAGTTTCAAAAAACGGACGGCAAAGCTGTCCGGAAAAAGATTTCAGAAAAGAGAAAGGAGGGGATTCCATGGGGCCGCGGGATATATTGAAACAGTACTTCGGCTATTCCGCATTCCGGCCGGTGCAGGAAAAAGTGATTCTGTCCATTCTGCACGGGAAGGATGTGGTGGCCATCATGCCCACGGGAGCGGGCAAATCGATCTGCTTCCAGATTCCTGCGCTTTTGCTGCCCCACGGAACGGTGATCATTTCCCCTCTGATTTCTCTGATGAAGGATCAGGTGGAAGCCCTGCGGGAACAGGGGCTGCCTGCGTCCTATGTGAACAGCACGATTCCCTTTGCGGAATCCATTGAGCGTCTCCGCGACCTGTACCGGGGACGGATCAAGCTGCTTTATATGGCACCGGAAAAGCTGGAGCCTTCCTATTTCACGGAATGTCTGGCTAAGGTGCCCATTTCCATGGTGGTTATTGATGAAGCCCACTGCGTTTCTCAGTGGGGGCATGATTTCCGTCCGTCCTACCGGAAAATCAAAAGCTTCGTGGACAGTCTGCCCCACCGGCCGCTGGTGACAGCTTTCACGGCTACGGCGACTCCGCTGGTGGAATCGGATATGAGGAAAAGTCTGGGACTGGAAAAGGCGGAGGTCTTCCGCACCGGTCTGGACCGGCCGAATCTGTCTTTCCGGGTGCTGCACAGCAGGGACAGGAAGCAGTTCATTCTGCGCTATGTGAAATCCCACCGGAAGGACAGCGGCATCATTTACTGCGCCACCCGGAAGAATGTGGATGAGCTCTGCGACTACCTCTGCGCGAGAGGCATAGATGCCGGGCGGTATCATGCAGGCATGGACGATGAGGACCGGCGGAAGTCGCAGGAGGATTTTTCCTTCGACAATATCCGGGTCATGGTGGCGACCAATGCATTCGGCATGGGCATCGACAAATCGAATGTGCGCTATGTCATTCATTACAATATGCCGAAGAATCCCGAGTCATACTATCAGGAAGCAGGCCGGGCCGGACGGGACGGTGCGGCGGCGGAATGCATCCTCCTCTACGGCGGAAATGATGTGCGGCTCCAGCGCTTCCTGATCGATCAGGGAAATCAGGAGGATGAGCAGAAAAAGATGGATTACCACCGTCTGTCGGTCATGGTGGATTACTGTCAGACCGCATCGTGCCTCCGCAATTTCCTCCTGGCTTACTTCGGGGAAGAGGTGAAGGAGCCCTGCGGGCACTGCAGCAACTGCGAGAATCAGGGCGCCCGGGTGGATGTGACCGATACGGCATCCATTATTTTCCGGACTGTGCGCAGCCTGAAGGAAAGTTTCGGGGCAAGCATGGTGGCCGCCGTGGCACAGGGGGCAAAACGGAAGGAGCTCCTGGAGCGGGGGCTGCAGGAAATCCCCACCTACGGAAAGCTTTCTTTTGCCAAACTGCCGCAGGTGAAAAGCTTCATCCATTCCCTGCTGGCTGACGGCTATCTGTCCCGGGAGGGCGATCCCTACCCGGTGCTGACGCTCAATGACCGGAGCCGGTCTGTCCTGGACGGGAAAGGGCGCGTGATGGGACTTCCCATCGGAGCGGAGGAGGCTTCTCTGGAAGCGGCGGTGGAAACCGGAACTTCCCGGAATGCAATCCGCCGTACGGACCTGTTTGAGAAGCTGCGCCGCCTTCGGGGAGAGCTGGCGCAGGAAGAACATGTGCCGCCCTTTGTGGTCTTCTCCGATGCCACTCTGGAGGATATGGCGGAAAAGCGGCCGATCAATGAGGATGAAATGGAGCAGGTCCACGGGGTGGGCGCATTCAAGCTGAAAAAATACGGCGCCCGTTTTCTGGCTGTTATCCGGGCGGAAACGGCCGGCCCTGTGGTGGAAAAGGACACAGCCCGTCCGGGGCTTTCCGGTGTGGATGAGGAAATCTACGAAGCCATGGATCTGTACCGGAAGTATCTGGCGGAAAAGAACGGGACTACAGCGCCGTCTGTTTTTACCAATCAGGTGCTGGGGGGAATGCTGAAGGAAAAGCCCCGGGAAGTGATGACGCTGATGAACCTGCCCGGCGTATCCTCTGCGGCGGCGCTCCGCTACGGCGGGGGATTCCTGCGGCTGCTCGAACGGGGCAGCAGGAAGAATTTCTTCGACAGCCAGGTATGGAACCGTCTGAGGAAATACAGGAGGGATCTGGCAAAATCACTGAAGATCGGGGAAGAGGAAGTCTTCACCGATACACAGCTCCGGCTTCTGGTCCTGCTCCGTCCGAAAAATGCGGCGGAAACGGCGAAATTTCTCTGTCTGCCGAAGGCATACTGTGAATCCCGGGGCAGTTCCTTCCTGTATCTGATGCGGGCGGGAGGAAATTCCGGTCTGAAAAAGGAAAAAACTGCCGGGGAGACCGCCGGGGCTGATGAAGAAAGTAAGAAACGGGGCCGGACATCAAAAAGCGGCCGGTACTCTCTCTTCCTGAGCCTGGCCAGGCTGCGGGATCAGATTTCCGAGCAGGAAAAGCAATCGCCGGAGCGCATTGCCGCAGAGGATACGCTGCAGCGCCTTTCCGGCGGCGATGAAGAAGCGCTGGAGCGCATTCCCGACGGATATCGGGAACAGTTCCGCCGGCTTCTTGAAAGAAGATGAACATTTTCCGGGAAACCGGAGTTGCAAAGCGGAAAACCGCTGATGAGAAAAGGAGTGTTTCCATGAGTCTTGCCGATGTACAATACCTGGGAATCATAAAGAATATTCTGGAGCAGGGAGCGCTGGGGCAGAACCGGACAGGGATGCCTGCATATAAACTGCCCCATCAGATCATGCAGTTTGATCTGGAAAAGGAGTTTCCCATCCTGACCACAAAATTCGTGGCTTTCAAAACGAGTGTGAAGGAAATCCTCTGGATCTGGCAGAAGCAGTCCAATGATGTGCGCCTGCTGCAGCAGTGGAACTGTCATATATGGGATGAATGGATGCGGGAGGACGGCACCATCGGAAAGGCCTACGGCTACCAGCTGGGCAGGTACCATCAGGTGGATACGCTTCTGGAAACGTTGAAGAAAGACCCGCAGAGCCGCCGCATGGTGGTGGACCTGTGGAATGTGCAGGACCTTCCCGATATGGCGCTTTACCCCTGCGCCTTCCTGACCATGTGGGATGTATCCGGCGACGGCCGGCTCAACTGCATGCTGGTGCAGCGAAGCGGCGATATGGGACTGGGCGTGCCCTTCAATATGGCGCAGTATGCCGCACTGGTGTGCATGATTGCCCAGGTGTCCGGCCTTCGTCCGGGGCTTTTCACCCATGTAATCAACAATGCCCATATTTATGCGAACCATGAAGCCCAGCTGCGGAGGCAGCTGGAACGGCTGCCCGAGGCCTATGAAGCGCCGAAGCTCGTTCTGAATCCGGACATTAAGAACTTTTATGATTTCAGGCCGGAGGACATCGTCCTGGAAAATTACCGGCATCACGGAAAACTGGCGATGGAGGTGTCCGTATGAGTCTGTCCGTCATCGTAGCCCGTGCAAAAAACGGGGTCATCGGCAAAGACAATACCCTGATCTGGCATCTCTCCGACGACCTGAAACGGTTTAAGGCTCTGACCATGGGCCATCCCATCATCATGGGGAGAAAAACCTTTGAAAGTCTGCCCAAAGTTCTCCCGGGGCGCACCCATTATGTGCTGACCGGAAACCGGGCATATGCGGCACCGGAAGGAGTCCTTCTTTTCCACAGTCCGGAGGAGCTCCTGGCGGCTTTGCCGGAGGGAGAAAATTTCCTCATCGGCGGAGAGCATATGTATCGGGCGCTTCTGCCGCAGGCGGATACGCTGTATATCACGGAAATTGAAGAAGACTTCGAAGGGGATGCGTATTTCCCCGAATTTTCCGAAGAGGAGTGGGAGCTGGTGTCTTCCGAGAAAGGGGAAGGACTGCCCGCACACCGTTTCAATGTGTATAAAAGAAAATAAGAACAGGGAATTTCAGAGAAAAGAGGGATGCTCATGCGCTGCGCAGTCAGATACTATTCCAGAGGCGGAAATACGGAAAGAGTGGCCCGGGCCATTGCGGGAGAACTGGAAACCGACGCTTATACTACGGATACGCCGCTGAAGGAGTATGCCGATGTCCTGCTGGTGGGAAGCGGGATGTACGCCGGACACATCGATCCCCATGTGAAGCAGTTCCTGGAGGAGCTGGACCCGAAGAAGACCGGAAAGGTGGCCTTTTTTGCCACGTCCATGACATCGGGAAAGAAGCTGGACCGGGAAGTCCGGGAAATCCTGGACCGGAAGGGGATTCCCATGGAAGAGGAAACCTTCCACTGCCGGGGCCGGTTCCTGATTTTCCATATCAGCCGGCCCAACCGGCTGGATCTCCGGGCGGCGAGACAGTTTGCGGACCGGTACAGAGAAGAATAAAATACATCGGGATTCCCGACAGCCTGCGGAAGCAACTGCTCCGCAGGCTTTTTTGATGGGCGGATTTGTCAGAAAAAAGCAAATTATTTATATTCTTCTATACAGATTAGACGGCGAATGTTTTAATTTTTTTCGGGGAAGATGATTTGGAATGTCAATTAATAAATAGTTTGTTTTGACTCGCCCTAATAATAAAAGGGATACTTAAAATAATAAAATCGGCAGACCTTCAAAGAATATTTTGGCATATTGACTAATTAAGAAACGGTGTACTATAATCTTCCCGTAATCAATCATCCAGAGAAGGAGGGAGCAGTAATGCTTTTGACAGAAGCCAGAGAAGGAAAAATTCTGCGGATTGCGCGGATTTCCGGAACGGAGGAAGAAAGACGGGAATTGGCCCGGAAAGGTCTTGTGGTGGACAATGAGCTGGAAATCATTTCCTGCCGCAGCGGAAGCATGATTGTTTCCGTGCAGGGAAGAAGGATTGCTCTGGACCGTTCCATGGCGGAAAAGGTTCATTTTTAACAGGAGGTGTCGGAATGAAAACATTGAAGGATGTGCCGGTGGGACAGTCTGCCCGGGTGCTTAAGGTAGGCGGAGAGGGACCGCTGCGCAGAAGAATCCTGGATATGGGAATCACGAAGGGGGTTTCCATTTATGTCAGAAAGCTGGCTCCTTTGGGAGATCCCATGGAGCTTACCGTAAGAGGCTATGAGCTTTCGATCCGGAAATCCGAAGCGGAAGTCATCGAGGTTGAATAAATTTTTAAAGGAGATGTATTTTGAAAATACGCATTGCACTGGCAGGGAATCCGAACTGCGGAAAGACTACCCTGTTCAATGAATTAACCGGCAGTTCCCAGTATGTGGGAAACTGGCCGGGTGTTACTGTGGAAAAGAAGGACGGTCTCCTGAAAGGACGGGAGGATGTCATCATCCAGGATCTGCCGGGGATTTATTCCCTGTCTCCGTATACGCTGGAGGAGAAGGTGGCTCGGAATTACCTGGTCAATGAAAAGCCCGATGCGGTCTTGAATATCATCGACGGAACCAATCTGGAACGGAATCTGTATCTGACGACCCAGCTGATCGAGCTGGGATTCCCCGTCGTGATTGCCATCAATATGATGGATCTGGTCCGGAAAAGAGGAGATACACTGGATATTGAAAGGCTGGGAAAGGAGCTGGGCTGTCAGGTCGTGGAAATATCGGCTCTCCGCGGGGAAGGCTGCCGGGAAGCGGCTCTGCTGGCGGTGAAGGCGGCGGAGGAGAAAAAGCCGATCCGTCTGCCCAGTGTATTTACCGGGAGTGTGGAGCATGCTCTTGCGCATATTGAGGAATCCATACAGGACCGGGTGAGACCGGAATTCCTGCGGTGGTATTCGATCAAGGTATTTGAACGGGACCCCGGGGCGCTGGCCGATCTGCAGCTGCCGCCGGACCTGAGAGACCATCTGGAGGGGCATATCCGGGACTGCGAGGAGGAAATGGACGATGATGCGGAATCGGTGATCATCAACCAGCGGTATTCCTATCTGACCCGGATCATTTCCGGAGTTCTTACCAGAAAGCACGATATCCGGGAAAATACGCTTTCCGATAAAATCGACCTGCTTGCGACGAACCGGTTTCTGGGGATTCCCTTTTTCTTTGCCATCATGACCGCAGTCTATTATATTTCCGTCACGACGGTGGGCGGATGGGCTACGGACTGGATGAATGACGTATTCTTCGGGGAAATCGTCACCGGTGCGGCGGAAGCCTTTCTGGCGGCATCTGCCGCGCCGGACTGGGTGGAAAGTCTGCTGGTGGGCGGAATCATCGGCGGTGTCGGGACCGTACTCGGCTTTGTGCCGCAGATTCTCCTCATTTTCTTCTTCCTTTCCCTGCTGGAGGATTCGGGCTATATGTCCCGGGTGGCATTCATCATGGACCGGATCTTCCGGAAATTCGGACTTTCCGGGAAATCCTTCATTCCCATTCTGGTGGGGACCGGATGCGGCGTACCGGCTGTCATGGCAGCCCGCACGATAGAGGATCTGCGGGACCGCCGTATGACAATCATGCTGGCTACGTTTATTCCCTGCTCCGCCAAGGCGGTCATCATATCCATGATCTGCTCCACCTTTTTCCCCGATTCGGTGCTCATGGCGCCGGCCATGTACTTCCTGGGAATTGTCATTATTGTTCTTTCCGGGATTGCCCTGAAGAAGACCGCTCCCTTTGCGGGCGATCCTTCCCCCTTTATCATGGAGCTTCCTCCTTACCATATTCCTTCCGGACGGAGCATCCTGCTCCATATGTGGGAACGGGCAAGGGGCTTCATCATCAAGGCGGGGACAATCATTTTTTCCATGTGCGTCGTCATCTGGTTCCTCTCCAACTTTGACATCACCGGGGAAATGGTGAATGTGGAGGAATCCATGCTGGCAGCTTTCGGAAACGGGATTTCCTGGATCTTTGCTCCGCTCGGACTGGGAAAATGGCAGGATACGGTAGCGATCCTGACGGCGGAAATGGCCAAGGAATCCGCCATCGGCACGCTGGCCGTACTGAACGGCATTTCGGGAGAGGCAGAGGATGCGGCGGTGATGGCCGGCATTGCGGGGATGTTTACCCCGATGGCGGCATTTTCCTTCATGGTGCTGAATCTTTTTGACCCGCCCTGCCTGGTGGCCATGGTAACCATTGCAAGGGAAATGGGCGATAAAAAATGGGCTGCGGCAGCGCTTCTGTTTCAGCTGGCTGTCGGCTATTCCCTGGCTCTTGTGGCATATAATCTGGGAAACTGGCTCTTCTTCGGAGCGCCCTTCGGCGTGGGACAGGGCGCGGCGATTCTGCTCTGTCTGACTGCAGCCTATTTCATCCTGCGTCCCGTACCGAAGAACCGCGGGAAAAAAGCAGAGGGACAGGCGGTCTGAAAGATGCAGCACTCCTGCATTCCATTCCGGGAGGCGGTATGCACCTCATCATTTATATTCTCATTGCGGGGATTTCCTTCCTGTTTATTCATGCCTGCCGGCATACGGCCCGGCGCATCCTGCGAAGGCGCTCCTGCTGCACGGCCGGGGATTCCTGCCCGTGTGCACGGTGCGGAAAAGACAGAAGGAAAAGAAACCGCGGCAGCCAATGAAGACGGCAAAAGCCGTCTTTTTTGCTGTATGGATTTCCTGCGGGACATTCCCTGCACAGCCCATTTTCCGGTTGAATTAGCGTAGGAAATCATTTAGAATAATACTGTTATACTACTGTTATTTTGAGAATATTTTTAGGAGAGAAAAATGCGAGCAAGAGGAATCATGTTCGGCGTGGCCATCGCCTTTTCCGTATGGAATCTGTATACCAACGGAATCAACGTGCGGACCGTCGCAGTCTGCGCCATGGTCCTGGTCTGCCTGGCCATGAATATTTACAATTACCACCAGAAAATGGCGGCGCGTCAGGCAGAGGAACAGAAGATTCGCGAAAAGGAAGAGGTGCGCAAGCTCCGCGCCGATGCCCGGAGAAAAGCATCGCGGAAGAGCCGGAGACATGCGAAGTAAGGGGCTCCCTTATTTCCTTTGTCCGTAGACTGCCATGACAGCCGCGCTGATTTACCGCTGGGCGGTATTTATTCTGCTGATTCTCGGTCTGATTCTGCTGATGAAGCACCGGGTGCTTACCCCCTTCGTATTCTGGTCGAGAATTCAATACTATACCTTTTCCACATTCACCCTGTTCCTCATCTGGCTGGGAGCCACCCTTTTCCGGGCGGATATTCCTTTTCTCTATTCGGCAGACTGCCGGTTTGCCGTAGCAGCCGGTCTGGCTACTCTGTCCCTGATGTATCACCTGATCGTCCGGCCGGGGGCTATCCGGACACACAGGCTGAATGACATAAGCTATGAGCATTTCTCATTCTATAATTATATTTTCCATTATTTCATCCCCGTCCTGATGATTGCGGATTATATCTTCTTTGTGGATAAAACGGATCTTCACTGGTATACCGTTTTCACCTGGATGATTTATCCCGCTCTTTACGTGGTTTTCGTATATTTCCGGGCGTGGCTCACCATTGTGACACACGGAAAATCCCAGCTTTACCCTTACACTTTCATGGATCCCCGGGTGCACAATGTGCGGGATATTACCGTCGGCGTCCTTCTGGTAGGGGCGCAGTTCTGGGTCATCGGCCTCGCTGTATACGGAGTGGGGATGGGACTTTTCCTTCTGGGAATCCCGCCTCTTTCCTGGACTTTTAACGGATAACAGAATTGCCTGTGCGGGCAGGACCTTTTCCATCGTTTGATGAAGGAGAAAAACAAAAATATGGCAAAGCAAGACAAAAACCGGGTATTTGAAGACAGATCCATTGTGTACAAGGGATATTACTTTCCTCTCTGCCTGGGATTCATTCTCTGGGCGGCTTATGTGTGCTGGACCGGTTATTGGGGCTATGTACAGGGACGCTTCCCGGTTATCGACGCAGGTCTGCAGGTAGCGCTCTTCTGGTGGCTCCTGGATACCTGGAAATCCACTACGATTTACCGGCTGGAAGAAGACCGGCTGTATATGCTGAAAAAGGGCGTGGGCCACAAAAAGGAGCTCAGCATTCCCTATGATGAAATCTTCGGCGTGCATCACTTCAAGAATCAGCTCATGAAGCCCATTACCTATCGGTATACTTTCCATGAATACGCCAAGATGGACAACCGTCCTATCTGGTCTCTTCTGTACGATATCGGAAGCAGCCAGAAGGTAGGCCGTGTCCTGATGAAAGCATCGGAGGAATTCTGGAAGGAATTTGAAAAACGTCTTCCCGGGCAGATCCGCATTCCGCAGGAAGAAGTTATTGCCTTTACTTATAAGGGCATGGAAAAGCATCTCCGGGCAGAGGGATATTTCAAGGATCATCCGGAAATGGACTTTGAAGAAGGCATCAAGCAGCTCCGCCAGGAAGGCACCGAAATGGGCGGCCGCAAGGATGAGCTGACCGGTGAGGATTTCCACGGAGAAACGGCAGAGATGAAGAACGGCACCCGTCTGGACACGCTGGAAGCAGCACAGAGGCGGGCAGAGAAGGCCAGAGAGGAAATCGCAGAAAAGCAGAAGCAGAGAGAAGAAAAAGAGCAGGAAAAGAAATAAAAGACCTGTGCAGCGCGGACAGAGAAATCTGTCCGCGTTTTTGTGTGCCCGGAAAGAAAAGGCAGGGAAGAAACCGGGAAAAGGATTTTTTACAATTATTGCGAAATTATAAAAAATATTTATAAGGGTTAAAAGAGGAAACTGCCTCTCCGCACCCCGATTTGCAGAAAAGGGGATGATTAAATAAAATTCAGGGAAACCTAAAACTGATGGAATGGGAGGAGAAGAGGAGAAAGGCTGCCCGGTCTGCTGCAGAAAAGGATAAATGGGGATGCATGCGCCCGAATGAGTGTGAATAAAGCCGTATAAGGAAGATTCATATATTTAGAAGTAAAGGACGAAAAAGCGAGAAAAACCGACATTTACCGCAAAAAAAGCGGGATTCGTGAAAGCCGGGAGATGCAAAAAAGCAGAAGCGGGAAATTTTGCCTAAAAAAAGCTAATATGCTATGTATTTTTGAAAAAATGATATAGATTTGATAGTATAAACCGCAGGCGCCCGCAATGGGCAGTCTTTCAGAAAAAATGTGAGCCATACCCGCGGCTGTTGTGAAGGAGGATAGAGGTTTACCAGGGGATTCGGCAAAGGGAAATATTATTCAGTTTCATGCCATTTTATTTTCTTAAAATTCCCTTACCGGATAGCATATCCCGGAAAAGCATGAGGCGTACCTATGCTTTTCGAAAATTTACAGGAAGGTGAATGTTTTGGATCCAGCTATTATCACTCTGTGCGTGCTGGCTGTAGCAGCATTTCTTTTCGTAACGGAACTCATTCCGTTGGCCGTTACCGCTATGGCAGCCTGCACCGCTCTGGGCATCCTGGGTGTACTCCCGAGCAAGGAAGTATATGCAGGTCTTTCTAACTCTACCGTTGTACTTTTCGGCGGTATGTTCGTTATCGGCGCAGCTATGTTCAAGACCGGTCTTGCAGAAGCAATCGGCGTAGCTGTTGTAAAGAAAGCAGGAACGAATGAAGTTCCGCTGATGGCAGCTATCATGATCGTTACGATCATCCTCTCTGCCGTATCCTCCAACACAGGTACGGTTGCCTGCTTGATGCCGGTTATCATCGGTATCTGCCAGGCAGCAAAGATTCCCGCATCCAAGGAACTGATGCCTCTGGCAATTGCTGCTAACGTAGGCGGCACCATTACCATGATCGGCACCCCGCCGAACGTTATCGTTACCGGCGCTCTGTCTGCAGCAGGACTTCCGACCTTCGGATTCTTCGAATTCGCTTTCATCGGTATCCCGATGTCCATCATCATTACCATCTACACCCTGTTCGTAGGCCGTCATATGCTGCCGGTCAAGGAAACAGGCGCTATGGATGAAGCTGCTCTCAAAGCTGCAAAGGAAGAAGCAGGTGCTTCCGACGACAATGCTCCGAAGAGCAAGACAAAGATGTGGATCTCCGGCCTGATTCTTCTGGGCGTTGTTCTGTGCATGGCTCTTGACCTCAAGACCGTTCCGCTTCATACCGCTGCCGTAACCGGCGCTGTTCTCTGCGTCATCACCGGCTGCGTAAAGGAAAAAGAAGCTTATGCAGGCATTGACTGGGTAACCATTTTCCTGTTCGCAGGTATGCTTTCCGTAGCTGCTGCTATGGATAAGACCGGCGCAGGCAAGCTCATTGCCGACACCATTGTCAATATGATGGGCGAAAACCCGAACCCGTATGTACTGACCACGGTTCTGTTCCTCATCTCCAATATCCTGACTCAGTTCATGTCCAACACCGCATCTGCTGCTCTTCTCGCACCGATCGGTATTTCCATCGCGCAGTCCATCGGCTGCGATCCGAAGCCGGTTCTGATGGCTCTCGGCATTGCTGCTTCCATGGCATTTGCAACCCCGATGGCAACCCCGCCGAACACTCTGGTTCTCGGACCCGGCGGATTCTCTTTCAACGATTATGTTAAGACCGGTACTCCGCTGTGCATCATTGCTCTGGTAGTCAGCGTTGCTATTATTCCGATCTTCTGGCCGTTCTAAGATAAAAGAATTAAGCCATAGAAAAGCGTCCCTTACGGGGCGCTTTTTTGATGCCTGTCAATCAGGAAAAGGAGAGATCACGGGACGGAGCTGTCGGGAACAGAAATTGCAGAAAGAAGCAGACCGCATCCGGCGGGGAAAAAGAAGTCCAGGTTTAAAGGGAAAAAACAGAGCGGAGAGCAGGGAAAGAACGGGAGCGGAAAGATACCTGCGGAGAGGGAAAGAAAAACGGAACGGGAATACAGAGGATTGTCCCTGTCCGGCGGGAAAAACAGCGGCATAAAAGGGGCTGAGGAGAAGATGAAACCGCAGAAAACAGTCATAAAAAGGAAGCAAAGGTTATAAAATTTTTCTTACGTTTTTTAAGGATCGCGTTATAAAATGCTTTTGAAAACATGAAAAAAGGATGCAGAAACAGAAGTTTAGGTATATCTAATAAAGGAGAAGGAAGAATCGGCATCGGAAAGCGGGGCGGGAACGGCAAAAAGCGGTGAAAAAGGAAGAAAAAGAGAGAAAATAGACTAAAACACAGCGGCATGTTTTAAAGGAAGGAAGAGAATCCAGGAGAAATTCAGGAAGAAACAGAAGAAAACAGGAGAAAAACATAGATATAAACCTAACAATACTACTGATTACTATCTATCTTTGAAAACAGCCGAAAATACCTGTAAAATAGCCTTAGGCGCCAACCAAGACAAAGAAAAGAAATCCCGGATTTTAAGAATCCTGACATCATTTATTCGTATTGATGAAAGAGGAGGGGAAAACGAAATCCTTTCCGCCGGGAAAACTCTGACGGAGTTTTGGTCAAATATCCAAAGTTGTTTATAGAAAGAAAGGCGGTACCTTCATGGCATCTCCGAGCCCACTTTCCATTTGCCTGACGAATATGGTCATCGTCTTCGGGGTCCTGATTTTCCTGGCATTCGTTATCCAGCTGATCCATGTCATTGATCCCACGAAGAACAAAGAAATAATTAGAATCCAAAACAGATAGGAGGAAACCACAATGGACGGCTTTATGAGAGCTCTGACGTCCGTATGGACAGATTCCGGATTTTCCAACCTGACCATCGAGAACGTCATCATGATTCTTGTAGGCCTCGTACTTCTGTACCTGGCTATTGCAAAGGAATATGAACCTTTGCTTCTGATGCCGATCGCTTTCGGCGATATCATGGCAAACTTCCCGAACACGGGATTTGAAACCGATATGGGCGTTATGATGGCCATCGGTTTCGGTATTAAATACGAAATTTTCCCGCCGCTGATTTTCATGGGCGTAGGCGCAATGACAGACTTCGGTCCGCTGATTGCTAACCCGAAGACCATGCTTCTCGGTGCGGCAGCACAGATCGGTGTATTCGTAGCCCTCGCAGGTGCGATGATTCTCGGCTTCAACGTACAGGAAGCAGCATCCATCGGCATCATCGGCGGCGCAGACGGCCCGACCTCCATTTACCTGACATCCAAGCTGGCTCCGCATCTTCTGGGCGCAGTAGCAGTAGCAGCATACTCCTACATGTCCCTGGTTCCGCTGATTCAGCCCCCG
>ULUY01063102.1_pt1 | contig 19987 bp, 36 predicted proteins | sample 1959031 | NCBI WGS metagenome assembly ULUY01 (sample SAMEA4835774, study PRJEB28245) | human gut metagenome | biome: gut microbiome; material: fecal sample | place: Denmark | collected 2008
GAAAAAGACCAATTTGGATTAGATGCTTCATTACAAGATAGGACTAAGTGTGCAGAATTGCTTGGTAAAAGATACGGAACATTTAAAGAAAAAGTAGATGTAACTGGTAATATACCAGTGGTGATACAAGATGACATTACAGAGTAAAATAATAAATAGAGACACACAAAAACAAGTAAATACATTATCGTTGCAAAGCATAGTTGGAAAGGGTTATGCAGAGTATTGGCATTGCAAATGTAGATATAGAGTATGTAAAGGTTCGAGAGCAAGTAAAAAATCAAAGACAACAGCATTATGGATAATAAGCAATATGATGAAGTACAAAGAAGCTAATACACTTGTAATTAGAAAAACATTTAGAACGTTAAAAGACAGTTGCTTTACAGAATTAAAGTGGGCAATACATAGATTACAAGTAGATAGTTTTTGGGAGATAAAAGAAAGCCCGTTAGAAATGACATACAAACCTACAGGGCAGAAAATATATTTCAGAGGATTAGATGACCCATTAAAAGTAACATCAATATCAGTAGATATTGGTGTTTTATGTTGGTTATGGATAGAAGAAGCATACGAAATAACGAAAGAATCTGATTTTGATGTAATAGATGAAAGTATAAGACGGAGAAGTTCCAGAGGGATTATTCAAACAAATAACAATAACATTAAATCCTTGGAATGAACATCATTGGATTAAGAAAAGATTTTTTGATGTTAAAGATGAAGATATATTAGCAATGACAACAAATTACCTTTGTAATGAGTGGCTAGATGAAGCAGATAAAAAAGTCTTTGAAAGAATGAAGAAAAATAATCCTAGAAGATATCAAGTTGCAGGATTAGGTAACTGGGGTATAGTTGATGGATTGGTTTATGAAAATTGGAAAGAAGAAAAATTCGAATTAAATACAATAAGAAACTTAGATAGTGCTTTTGGGTTAGACTTTGGTTATACAAATGACCCAACAGCACTATTTTGTGGTGCAATAGATTTAAAAAACAAAAAGATTTATGTATATGATGAAATATATCAAAAAGGAATGAGTAACAAAGCAATCTATGATGAGATAAACAAAATGGGTTACTCAAAAGAAAAGATAACGGCAGATAGTGCAGAACCAAAGTCAATAGATGAACTAAGGGGACTAGGATTAAGACATATTACTGGAGCATTAAAGGGCAAAGACAGTATAAATAATGGTATTCAATTTATACAAGATTTTGAAATAATAATACATCCTAGATGTGTAAATTTCATAACAGAAATAAGCAATTACACTTGGGACGAGGACAAGTTTGGAAATAAAATAAATAGACCAATAGATGACTTTAACCATTTAATGGATGCAATGAGATATGCAGTAGAAAAATACATAAATCAAAAGAAATTACAATTTGGTTATATAAAACCAATATAGGAGGAAAACAATGATACAATGGAATCCAGAAACATTAGAAAATGAAAATAGTGTAGCACAAATACTAATGTTAGCTGATAAAGAATGGAATGCAAGAAAACAACTATATGAAAGAATAAGAAGAAAGACGGATAATTCAGAGTTAGTAAGCATAAATGACGAAAAAATAAAAGTGGCATTTGAAAATTATATAAACTCAATGGTAACAGGCTATTTTGCAGGAAAAGCACCAGTATATGATGTCGAAAAAATATCAGATCCAACAAAATTAAATATAATCAAGAAATTGCTTAATAAAGTCTTTAATACAGATGCAAACAAGGATGAAGAATTAAAAGTATTAATAGATTATATAAGTAAATACAATGATGATGGAACAGAATATTTTGATTTAGCATTTGATTATTTTGGAATGAGGGGATGCTATGAAGTATTATACGAGAATGAAGATAATGAAATAGTATATACTAAACAAAGTGCATTAAATACAATAGGAATATTTGATTATTCAACACCAGTAAAACAAATAGGACAATTAAGAAAATGGACTGAAAGAGATAAAAATGGTGCAGACATAACAATAGTAGAATTAACAACAATAAATGGCAAAAGATACTATTCGCCAACACCAAATGATTATGCAAAATTACAAGAAGATAAACAAAAATTTGAAAAAAGTAAATGGAATATGCTTCCTTGCATAGCAATAGAAAATGAAATGGGATTATCAAGCTTTGAATTGGTAGTCTCTTTAATTTGTGCCTATGAAAGAGTAATACAAAATAGTAGAAATACATTTCAATATAATGATGATGCTAAATTAAAAATAACAGGTTATGAACCAGATATACCATTGCTTATAGAAAAGAAAGATAAACAACGGAGAAGTAGAAAAAGACAAAAATGGAAATCCAGTGATGATTGAGAACCCAGAAAGAAAACAAAACGATGAAACAATGCTTAAAATGAAAGTATTTTATACACCAGACAATTCAGGTGATATAGCATGGGTTGAAAAAAGTGTACAAGATACAGCATTAGAAAATCATAAAAAAACATTAATAGATTTAATAGCGATGATAAGTGGAGTACCTAACATAACAGATTTAGGATTTACAAATGCAGACAACGCAAGTGCATTAGACAGAAAGTTTTTTGCATTGGAACAAATGATAACTAATGCTGATAAACACTTTAAACAAGCAATACTAAGAAGATGGGAAACAATCATTGATAGAATTAATAAAAGAAAACACAAATCTTATGATTTTAGGAGTATAAAAATAGATTTGCAAAGAAATCTACCAACTGACAAAGACACTGAAACAACAAGAGCATTGAAATTGAGAGGACTATTAAGTGATGCAAGTATAATTGATATGCTACCTGACGACTTAGATAGTACATCAGAGCTTGAAAAAGTGGACAAACAAAATCAAGAAAATATAGTAAGAAATTTAGAAAATATGGCAACAATAGGAAAAGATACAACGAATATTGAAGTAAATAATAAAATGGCTAATAATAATCAAAAACAATACAATGAAAAACAAAATATTTTGATGAGAAAGGAAGAAAAAGAAAATGATGATAGAACCATACAATCCCAAAATTCTTAAAGGATTAAAAGTAGAATATGAAAATAAAATATATGACAAAATTATTTATTTAACTATTTCTGATAATGAAATACATTTTGAAAATAGAGAGAATAATTCAATAACTAATAATATTGCATGCAAATTAAGTGAAGTAAAAATAACATTAGAATAGAGGTGTTTTATATGTGGAAGCAACATGATAATTATATGAGACAATTAAAACAGTTATACAATAAAACATCCAAACAAACCCAGAACAGATTACAAGAACTCTTTGATACATTTGATTTTACATCAGAGAATATTTACAATATAGCAAACAATAAGACTAAAAAAAGAATAAATACATATATAGAACAATGGAAAGAACAAGGACTATTAAAAAATAATAATTACTTTACTGCATTAGCAAACAATATTTATAAAAGAACAAGAGTAAAGAATAGTGAAATATTAGAATTGCTTATTTATAGTGCATATATAGAAGAACAAAACAAATTAGAAGAGCAAGAAACACAAATAATGTATGAAGATGCTAATTATTACTATGAAGAACGGACAAAAAGAAGTAAATAAAAAGAAAAAGCCATCAATATTAGCGATGGCTTTATTTCTTGCATTATTGGACCAACCCAATTATAGTGGTTTTAACTGGAAAAAGTATATAGAAGCAACGATACAATATAACGCACAACAAATATATAAACAAGCAATTTTAAATATGCAACAACAAAAAGGCCTAGAAATCGATTCTAATGAGTTTCAAATAATAATAAATAGACAAAACAACCAAAAACTTAATATAAATAATGATAAGATATCAGGTGCAGCAGATTTGCAAATGATTGGATTAAATAATCTAGCAAAGGTAGAAGGAATAAAAGAAGTAACGGAAGATAATTCAAAAGTTAGATTTATTGCAGTAGAAGATGATAAAACAACATTAATGTGTAATAGTTTAAATAATCAAGAGTTTTATATTAACAAAGAAAATGTATTTGATAGATATTATGGAGAAAATCAGAAAGAACTGAAATTACAAAAGATTAGGTGCAAAGGATTAGTATTAGGATTAAATTTACCACCTATTCAACATCACTTTCATTTTTGCCGTTCAACTATTGTATATAATAGTAATTATAAGAGCAAAGACTTTAAAAATGGAAATGTTTTGGGAGAAGAACAATACAAATCATTAAAACAGTATCTAAAAAGTATGTCTTATAAAATTAACTCAAAATTATATAATAATGAAAAATTATCAGAAGAAGATAGGGAATATATACAAAATTTAGATAATGCATTAAAAGGAATGCCAATATATAAAGGTTGGGTTAAAAGATGTGTTTATGTAAGAGATAGCGAAGATGTCTCAAATATATTGTCTATATTCAATAATGAACAAAAAATAGGACACTGGAATAGTTACATATCTTCAGCGCTAGGTGTATATGATATAAATTTTAAAATGATAATGAAAATAAAGTCTAAGACTGGAAGAAACCTATCTACATTGAATGATGAAGGTGGAGGAGAAATACTATTTATGAGAAATACAGATTTTCAACTAATTGACATAAAAAATAAAAATGGTATAATATATGTTAAATTGGAGGAATTATAGTATGGAAAAGCAAGATAGAAAAATAGAATTAACTAAACAAGAAAAAGTAAGTAGTTTAGAAGCAAAATTTTGGAACGATAAACAAGAAATAGATAAAAATACACCACTTATGAAGAAAATTGAAAAAATATGTAAAGATATAGATTTTAATAATTAAAGACAGCACTTACTAAAAGTAGGTGCTTTTATTATGGAAAGAAGGTGGAAAATATGGAAAAACCATTAGCACCAATAGGAAAAGAAAATGTAAAAAAAGCCATTATAGCAATAGGACAAGAACTCATAAAGAGAGCAGATGATATAACAAATGATATAAAATTTGTTGCTAATATTGAAATTAGTGCAAAATTAACACCAGATGAGGTAACTAACTTTAATATAAAGAAAAATTATATAGCAATGTATGAAGATAAGGAGGAAAAATAATATGTTGTTATTAGTTTTAATATTAAGCATTAAATTGCAAATGCCAACTTGGTATTGGATTATATTTACTATAATTACAATATTTAGACCAATTATTTGGGTGTTTAAATATAATTTTGCTGATGGATATATGAAAACAAAGAACAAAGATAAATAAGTTATTAACATTTTATAATTATAAATTTTTAGACGTAGACGTACGTCTATTTTTTATGCCTTTTTACTGATTGCAGGCTATAAAGAACAACAGAATACAAATTCGCAATAGCTGGGGCTTAGGCAATGGCTGGGGCAAAAGGAGTAGGAAATGGAAGGACAAGATAACAATCCAAACAATGCTAATACTGGGGCAAATAATGAACCAGCGGGAGCAAATAACCAAGATACAGGAACAAATAATAACCCTGTAACATTTGATGATTTCTTGAAAGATAGAAAAAATCAAGCAGAATTTGACAGAAGAGTTCAACAGGCTATTCAAACAGCACAAGATAATTGGAAAACAATAAATGACGCTGAAAAATCAGAAGCTGAAAGATTAGCAAAGATGAACGAAACTCAAAAATTGCAATATCAATTGCAAAAGCAACAAAAAGATTGTGAAGCAATGCAAAGAAAGTTAAATGCTAGAGACTTAAAAGATGAAGCTCTAAAAATAGCAACAACACAAGACACAGCATTTGATCCAGAATTTCTAAATCTTTTTGATTATGAAAATATGACAGCAGAGCAACTACAAGAAAAAACAAAGCTTATAAAATCAATTCAAGACAGAATTGTAGAAAAAGCTGTAAATGAGTGGTCAAAAGAAAAACCACCATACAATCCAGACCCATCTGGTAATAAGTCAAGTGCTGATGAAGCTATAAGAAAGGCAATGGGATTAAAATAAGAAAGGAAGAATGAAAAATGAATAATATTGAATTATCAACAATTTATTTACCTAAATTAGATGAGGTATATAAAAACGAAGCAAAAACATCTATATTAGATGGAGACGAAACAACAGTACAAAAAGGATTAAATGGAGAAATTAAAGTGGCTAAACTTGATATGGACGGTTTAGGAGATTTCTCAAGAAATGATGGATACACAAAAGGTTCAACAAAATTTGTATGGGAAACAGTAAAATACGACAAAGAAAGAAGCCAAGACTTAAGAATTGATAGACTAGACAACCAAGAAGCATTAGGATTACCTTTTGCAAGATTATCTGGAGAATTTGTAAGAACAAAAGTAGTTCCAGAAACTGATGCTGCAAGAATTGCAAAAATAGCAGGAGTAGCAGGAATTTCAAGAAAGAAAGAAACTATTTCTGATGGTGCGGGAGTTGTAACAGCATTAAGAGAATGCATAAATAAAATGGATGAAGATGAAGTTTCAACAGAAAACAGAATCTTATTCATAACACCAACATTAAAAGGAATGATAGATGATTTAGACACAACTAAATCTAAAAAAGTATTAGAAAGATTTGCTACAATAATTGAAGTTCCACAAACAAGAATGTATACAGCAGTAACATTAAATGATGGAAAACAAAATTATGGATACCAAAAAGCAAAAGATTCATATATTAAGTCAACAGATACAGCTGTAGTATCAGGAAAGACATATTACACAGAAAGTTCTGGAACATATTCAAAAGTAAGCTCTCCATCAGGAAATCCTTCAACATCAGATTACTATGAATTAATAGAAGGTGGAAAAAATATAAACTTCTTATGCGTTGAAAAGTCTGCTGCAGTAACAGCTATGGATCAATACATAAAATATTTTACACCAGATGAAGACCAAAATGGAGATGACAACGTATTTAAATATAGAAACAACAACTTATATGGACATGTATATGAAAACAAATTAGCTGGCGTATACTGCTCATACGAAGGATAGGAGGTAGTAAAATGTCAACATTTATAGGATTAAAAATAAATAAAGAGGTAAAAGAAACTAAAAAAGAGCTAACAGTAGAAGAAATAAAGGCAATTTTAACTGAAAAGGGAATTGATTTTGAAGAAAATGCTAAAAAGAAAGATTTACTAGCTCTTTTACCACAACAATAATCAAGGAGGCAATAGAAATGGCAGAAACCAGTAATATAAATAAAATAATAGCCGATTTAGGAGCTAATTATAAAGACGACCAAGAAGTTCTAAGCGAAATATTAGAGGAAGTAACTTCTATTGCCTCTGATATTTCTAATAGACAAAAAAATGATGAGAAGTTATTTCCATATATTAAGAAAGCAGTAAAAGCAATATATCTTTCAAGAGGAGCAGAAGGCTTAACAAGTCGAAGCGAGGGTTCTATTTCAACATCATTCGAAGATATTATAGATAAGTTAAGAAATAACATTATAAAATCGGGATTAAGGAGGGTTAAGTAATGTTATTACGAGATTTAACCAAAGTATATATATCAGGATATGAAGAAATAGAAGACCACGGCGAACCCAATAAAAAATGGAAATATAAAAGCATAGCTTGGCTAAATATGCAACAAGATGTAAATGAACTAGATAAAAAATCCACAGGAGAAGTAGATTATAGTATTTATAAAGGTAGAAGTACGAGAGATTATGAAATACAAAAAGGTGACGGAGTATCATTTAAAGATGTCTCAAAATTAGAGGAGTTTATTCCTGAATATAGAGTATTGGATAAAAATAAAATAGGAAATACCTATGTATATAGAATGGAGAAAATGCAAAAATGATAAGTTGCGAAATTAAAGTTAAACATAATTTCAAAAACATAAATGCTGTAATTCAAAAATTACCACAGACGATAAGTAACAGTGTAGAAGAAATCCTAAAAAACATTAGAGGATACGCTATAAAATTAGAAAAACGGTCATAACGAAGAAGGAATATTAGTCGAAATGATTGATATGTCAACCAAAGAAGTGAAAGGAAGGGTTTTTGCTGACCCTTCTAAATTTATGGCAAATGGAGTATCCTATTTGTTTTTTGAATACTTTGGCACAGGCTCTAATGCTGAAATGGAACACGTAGGAAAGTCACAACATTTTATTGAAAGTGGATTTACTGAGTGGTTCATTCCAGTAAATAAAGTGGATAGAGCATTACCGTATCCAGTTATAAATATAAAAGGAATGGACTTTTACATAGCTCATGGGACTAAAGCAAATCATTTTATAGGAGATGCAAGTTTCAAAAGTAGAGATGAAAATGTAGAAATAGTTAAGAAGAAGTTAGATGATATGATAAAGGAGTGTTGCAAATGAAAGATTTAAGTATAAAAGAGTTTAGTGATTTAGTATATGAAAAGCTAGAACCATTAAAGTATAAACAAATATTAACAAATCCAACAACTACAAGCAAATTTCCTTGTTTAGAATTGCATACACCTTTGAAATCAGTAAATCTAACAGAAAACGCATTTCCTATTCGTTCTACATTTCAAATATCAATCACTTGTTGGAATGAAAAACAAAGACAAGCAATGCAAATGACAGATGAAGTCGATACGAAACTTCAAGAATATAATTTTATAAGGACAAATACCAGTCCTGCAGTATATGACCAGATACTGCAAAAATACGGTATAACAATAACTTTTGAAGTTCGTTATAATTCTATAACGAACTCTTTTAATTTAAGATAGGAGGAATTAAAAATGGGAGATGAAGTAACACCAAAAACAACAACACCACAAGTTGCTATGAAAGCAAAGGTGTCTTATGCAACAACACTAACAGGACAAAGAACAGATATAGGTTATGTACAAAAAGTGGGACAATTAAAAACTTTAAAAGAGGGACAAACATATAGTGCATTAGATTTAGAAGAAGAAAGAATGGCTAAAGGAAAAAGAAAAGCAGAAACTGTTGATATAGAAATGATGTTTATACAAGAAACACATAAAGCTATACAAGCAATAGCTGATGCAGATACAACAATATTCTTATTCTTAGAATATCCAGAGACAACAGCATCAGTTGCCAATAAACCATTAGTTCAATCAGTAAAATGCACCGTAGATATAGCGGGGCAAGAGATGAACGATGGGGACTTTATAAAGGATACTATGAGAGTATATAAAGAATCAAAAGTAGTAGAAACAGATGGATATCCTGTAGAGGAAGATTCAACAAAATTTTAATAAGAGAAGACTGAAAAGTCTTCTCTCTTTTGCAAAGGAGAGAAAATAAATGATTATAGAAACAAAAAATAGAAATATTAATTTAGTACTAAAAACAAGAAAAATAATAGAAATAGCTAATCTGTTAAAAAATAAGAATTTTGAAGAAGTATTTAAAAAAGCCTATTCTATATTAGATATGGAAGCATTATCAAAAATAATATTTAAACTAGCAGAAAACGATGAGGGAAAAAATGTATTTGTATCATCTGATGAAGTATATGACTTTATAGATGAATGTAGAATAGAAGGAATAAGTGTAAGCGATTTATACGGAAAGATAGCAGAGGCATTGAATGAAGAGGGTTTTTTCAAGAAAAGGATGACAAAGAAAGAATTAAAAGAAATGATGTCAAATCCTTTATCAGAAACAGATATGAACGAATTAGTTCAGAAATCAGCAGAGAAAGTTATAAACAAAATAACAGAAGAACAAATTCTTTCGATGGTATAGATGAAATAATAAAAGCAATAAAAGAATCAAAAAACATTGTAGACTTAATATACTCTATGGAGCCATTGGCGTATTATTTCGATATGAAACCATATGAGTTCTGGAATAGTAGATATTCAGAAATAAATATATACTGTCAAACACACTTAACTAAACAAATAGATGAATTAAGAAAAGAAATCAATTTACAAGAAGCGGTTACAAATAAACTTATTGCAGGTGATTGTATGAATCAAAATGCAAAAATAGTACTTATTAGAGATAGTTATAAGGAGCTTTTTAAAGAAAAAGATGAAGTTCAAACTTTAGAAGAACAAAGAAAATTGTTTAAAGGATAATTTCGACAAAATATGTCGAAAAATGTCGATAAAAAGTATAATTTAACCTATTGATTTATGAAACTGTTTGTAGTATACTCTTTTTATATTAAATAAAAGGAGGAAATATTATGGGAATAGCTTCACTAATACTAGGAATTATAGCTTTTTTAGTTTCATTCAGTATTTTTAAAGATGTATCATTAATTTTAGCAGTGTTAGCAATTGTACTTGGAATCATAGCTTTAGCTAAGAAAAAGAATAAGAAAATGAGCATTGCAGGAACTGTTTTAGCAATAATAAGCTTTGTGGTTTTATTTTCAGGAGGAAATAACAATGTTACTACAACCACATCATCTGGAAATGATGTAAAAAAATGCAATATAGGAGATACGATAACAGTAAAAAGCGGAACAGAAGAATACACCTTACAAATAACAGAAATAAAAGAAACTAAAGATAGAAATGAGTTTGCTGATGAAAAACCTAAACAAGTATTTTTAATCAATTATACCTATGTTTGCGATAAAACAGAAGATGGACTATATGTAAGTGATATGAATTTCAAGGTAATAGATGAACAGGGCGAAATTGGATACACATATCCTATAGATACAAAAAATCCACAAAGCATAACTGCAGGAACTACTTGTAAAGCACAAATGGCTTTTGGAGTAAATAACACAAGTAAAAAAATAAAATTACAATTCTTCGACAATATGTTTAATGGAAATCCAACAGCTGTGTATGAAATAGAATTATAAAAAAATATTAGATACAAAAAGCTCCTATTTAAGTAGGTGCTTTTTTATTGTGTTTAAAGAGAAAGAAGGTGAAAAGATGACTGCAGAAGAGATAGATATTGTAGTAAACGCAAGCGTTGAAAAAGCAGTAAAAGAGTTTCAAAAGTTATTGCCTTCAATAAAAAAACAATTATCAGGAATAAAAAAAGAATTTGATAATACTAAACTTAAAGAAATAACAGCTAAAGTAAATGTAGGGCAAATAAAAGAACAAATGAAAAAGGCAAAAAAAGAAATAAAAGATGCTTTTGACCCAAATGATATAAGTGGTATGACGATAGATGGCAAGGCTTTTAAGATTAAAAATATATCAGGTTATTCAAAAGAAATTCAAAAATTGAAAGGTAAAATATTAAGCACTTCAAAAGCAAATGTAGAAACAATGATACCTAAAAAGCAGAGCAATACAATTCAACAGCAAATAAATACAGAAAAACTTAGTGTTGGAACAAATATGTTAAGAAAATATTATGCAATACTAGATATGGTAAAACTTAGAATGAGTCAACTCAAACAAGAAATAAATCAGACAGCAACTACTCAAAATAAATTGGGTAGTTTTTTTAGTGCATTTAAACAGAAGACGGAACAAGTAAAAAATAATATGTCAAATATGAAGAATAGTTTTAAAAGCTTACCAAAGGTTACTCAAAATATTTATAATAACATAAAAGGAATGGGAGCAGGATTAAAGAGTGGCCTAGGAAATGTTTTAAAATATGCCACAGCTTTATTTAGTCTAAGAAGTATCTATTCAGCATTGAGTGGTAGTGCAAATGCTTGGCTGTCTAGTCAAAATGCACAGGCTAAACAGTTAAGTGCAAATATAGAGTATATGAAATATGCTATGGGCAGTGTATTTGCACCAGTAATACAATATGTAACTAATCTGGTTTATAGCTTAATGAAGGCAGTGCAAAGTCTAGTATATGCGTTTAGTGGAGTAAATATATTTGCAAAAGCTACAGCTTCATCAATGAAGAATGCATCAGGTAGTGCAAAACAAACAAGTAAATCACTAAGTAGTGTACATAGTGAAATAAACAATGTTTCAGATAACAAAAATAGTAATACTAGTGGAACACCTAATATAGATTTATCAGAAGTAGACAAAACACCAAACAAAATAATAGATGTGATTAGAAATGGTAATTGGAATGAAATTGGAAAGATGTTAGGCGAAAAATTAAACAATGCTATGTCTAAAATTCCTTGGAATAAAATTCAAAATACGTCTAGAAATATAGCTTCTGGAATAGCCAAAACTTTAAATGGGTTTATTGGAACAACAAATTGGAATCAAGTTGGTAATACGTTTGCACAAGGATTAAATACAGCTATATATTTTGCTTATACTTTTGTAACAACATTTGACTGGAAACAATTTGGGCAAAGCATAGTAGATGGAATAAATGGATTTTTAGATAATTTTGATTGGCAAACCTGTGGCAAAACAATAGGAGATTTCACAAAAGGTTTGTTAGATGTAATAGTTGTTTTTATTGAACAATACGATTTTCAAAAATTTCCAAACAAAATTGCGGAGTGTTTAGGCAACATTGATTGGTCTGGAGTTGCTAAAAGGATTTTTGAAATATTAGGAGCAGCAATAATAAAAGTATCTGTTATAGGAGCAATAATAAATGTAGGTACAGTTATTTCAAATATATGTAACTCAGCTGTGGAATATTTTAGAGGCAAGATAGAAGAATGTGGTGGAAATGTAATACTAGGAATATTAAAAGGAATAGGAGATGCTATTGCTGGAATAGGACAATGGATATATGACAACGTATTCAAGCCATTTATAGATGGATTCAAAAATGCATTTGGAATACATTCACCATCAACTGTGATGGAAGAACAAGGACGCTTTATTATAGAAGGTTTAAAAAATGGATTATTAGGAATATGGGACAGAGTAAAACAGCCATTTATCGATTTAAAAAATAATATAACTAAGATGTTCACGGAAATAAAAAATAATGTGTCAAATTGGGGAAACAATGTAAAAACAAAAGTTAGTGAATGCTGGATAAATGCTTCAAATACAGTAAGAGAAAAAGTAACTACTTTAAGAAATAATATTTCAACAGGACTTAATAATGCTAAAACAACGGTAGTAAATTGGGGAAGTAATGTAAAAAATACATTTACCAACTTAGGAAGAAATGCATCTACATGGGGAAAAGATTTGGCTACAAATATGGCAACAGGAATAAAAAACAATATTCATAAAGTAACAAATGCAGTTACATCAGTTGCAAACAAAATAAAAAGTTTCTTACACTTCACAGAACCAGACGAAGGACCTTTGAGTAATTTCCATACATATATGCCAGACATGATCGATTTAATGGTTAGTGGAATAAAGTCAAATACTAATAAGATAAAGAATGAAATGGAGAATTTAGCAGGAACAATGTTATACACGATAAACACAGAAGCGGTAACTGGTATTCCTTCAACAAGCCCAACAATAAAACCGATAAATGTTGAAGCTAATAATATGTTGGATACATTAAGTAATGTTATGGCTTATAAAGGAAATGAAAATGACAGACCAATATATTTGACAGTAAATGTAGGAAACAAAAAGTTAGGTCAAATATTATTAGACAATTTAAGAGACATGAAGAGACAAACAGGAAAAGATATAGAAGCATTAGTAGGAGGATAAAGTTATGTTATGGAGAGAACATGGAAAAACAGAAAATTTACCAACACCAAGTACATACTCGGCTGATATAGAAGATACAGACAAAGACAGTTATTCTAGTGTTGTTGATGGTTCATTAATTGATAATCCTATAGCTGTAGGAATGCTAAAACTTTCTATGAGTTGGGATTTTAATAGTGAAGAAGAAGCTGAAAATTTAATACAGAAAACATATAAAAATCCTTGGCCATTAGATATTAAAATTCCTGTGGTAGATGGAGGTTTTTTAGAAAACGCAAAGTTTAGAGTTTCAAAAAGAAAAGTTGATATGATAAAAACAGAAAAGAGTACTAACACTTCAGAAACGAAGTGGAAGTGCTCTTTTAATTTAATGCAAAAAGAACTAACAGAAGCACAAAAAACAGCAGTAGAGGGGGCAAATAGTTAATGTATGATACGAGTGATAACTATAAGTCTAAAATATACAATGTAACTCATTTATTAAAAGTATATATAAATGATGAAGAAATAAATCCTAAATATGTATTAGACTGTAAACCTTCAAAAAAAGCATTCTCAAGTGATGAGTTTGCCTTGGGATGTGTAGAAGCACAAAGCATAGAGTTAAAGCTATACAAATCAGCAGTACCATCAATTATCAATAGAATAGAAATAAAAAGCGGAATAACAGGCGAAGTAGTACCAATTGGAATGTTTAATTTAGATGAAATAAGTAAAGATGATGATTATACAGTAACATTAAAGCTACGCGACAATATGATTAAATTTGAGTTTAATTATAACGGCAAAACATTGATAGACAATAATAATGGAAAAGCAAAAATAATACAGGTACTACAAGACTTATGTCCAAAAGCAGGAGTAGAACTTCGGTTCTACTTCTTTTTTAAACATGAATAAGGAAATAGCAGTGTACGACAATACAGTATCAGCAAGAACTTATTTAAGTTATATAGCAGAACAAGCTGGTGGAATAGCAGTAATAGGTAGAGATGGAAAACTATATATAAAAACAATTGGAGAAAGTTCAGTTACACTTCCATTAAAGTTATTTAAGACTTTTAAATGGGGAGAAAAATTCAAAATAACACGTGTAAGGTATGATGATGGAATACAACTATTTGAAAAAGGAGATACAACAGGCAATACAGTTTATATCAGCCAAGACAATATGTACATAGTTGATCAAGAGCAAATCGATAATATTTACAATGCCTTAAAAGACTTAGAATTTTATAGTTTTGAAGGCGAAAGCATAATAGACCCAGCACTAGATACAGGAGATATCGTTGTTATAGATGGCAAAAATGTAATATACCAAGGTTCAATGCAATTTTCAGGGCGTTGGATTGCAAGTATTGAAAGCAAAATACAATGTAAATCAAAAGAAGAAACAACCACTAGAACACCATCACAGAAAATCATAAACAGAAGGGTTCAGTCAAGCATAAATCAAATAGATGGAAAAATAACTCAACTAGCAGAGCAAACTACAGAACACGAAACAAAGTTAACCCAACAAGAGCAAGATATCAACGGAATTAAAACAAAAGTAGAAAACACAGCGGAATATAAGAGAGAGTCTGACGGAGTAAGTGAAGTTCATATTGTAGATGCAGGACAAGCTGATATATTAAGACTAGAAGTGCAAGGAAATAAGACTTATGAAGCAAATATGTTCCCAAGAGCAAATTTGTTTCCAAGAGCAGGACTACAGCCAAATCAAAGGGGAGGGTAGTATATGAAATATAAAATAGTAGTAGATAAACAAAGTAGAACTAATCCGTCTGCAGATAAAAAAGAGTACATAATAGACATTGAAGAGCTACGATTTAAAGGCAATATTTATGATAGTTTAGTTATAACGAAAGATGAAGATTATGTTCTACGTAGATTAAAACTAACAGAGTTTTATGTTTTAGAGGAATTAGAAGAACCTATAAAAGAACCTTTAGAAAACATAAATATTGAGTTATTTGAAGGCGACAATTACATATATTTGATTGACATGGTAGGGAATAAATTTTATGCAGAATATCTAGTAAAAAATGATTTCACAGACATGTATACTACTAAATCAGAGTTTAGAACAGAAATAGAACAAACATCGAAGAAAATTGAAATAATGGCAAGTGCAAAATTAGATAAAAATGAATTTGCAACATATTTAGAAGTAAATTCTGAAGCGGTTAAAATTGCTTGGAATAAGATTGCTGAATTTATTCAAATGATGATTATAAATCAAAATGCAAGTCTAGCAATATTAGATGACAATAAAAAAGTGCTGATGTCCTTAGACAAAACAGGACAACACTTTTATGATAGTGAAACGGTATTTGCAAATATGGGTGTTCAAAAATTTGATGGAAATAAGTTTATAGCTTTTGCTGTTCCACGGGGAGTATAATCAAAATATAGAAGATGGAATGGCATGGGGGATGACGACTCAAAGTGATGGAAAGTTTTGGCCAATACTTTTTATTAAAGATTTTAAAATGGCCAGCAAAAATGCTGGAGATTTTAGTGGTCAATTAGTATTAACTGCGTGTGATTTAGTTCTTGCTGGAGACACAAACGGTATAATTTCTGGAAATGTTAAAATTGTTGGTGGACTAAATGGAGAGATAAATTTCATTAACACTGAAGATGAAAGTATTTTATTACAGATAATTCCTAAAAATGAATATGATAGCAATAGTCCAAAAATAAATTTATTAAATTCAATTCATTTTTTTGAAAATGCACTTGGAAGTCATTCATTTAGAATTGGAGAAGAACAGAAATATGTACTACAAACTGATGAAGGAGACTTTCATGTTGCAGGTGGCACAATATTGTTGGGAACTAATAGTTCAAAAGCGGCAATATCTATGTATCCGTCTAGTATGGTACAAATTCATGGTGCCGACCTAGATGTTGACGGAAATGTATATGCTAATAATATTTCATCAGATAAAAAAATAAAGAAGAATATAAAAAATAGTAGTGCATGTGCTTTAGATATAATCAAAAAAATTAAACATAAAGAATTTGACAAAATAGATGATGGTAAACATTATAATATAGGCTATATTGCACAAGATATGGAGAAAATAGATCCTAATTTTGTTATTAAGAGACCAGCAGACAAAAAAAGAAAAATAGAAGAAAGATATTATATTAATGAGTTGCCTATAATAGCAACATTATCTAAAGCAATTCAAGAGCAACAAGAACAAATTAATAAATTGCAAAGCAAAATTGAGAAACTGGAGGCTAGAAGAAGATGAAGAAAAAAACGTTTCAAAATGGAACATTAAAAAGTAAAGCCTACTTTATGAATGGAGACGTCAAGCAAGAAGTAGAAGAAGCAGTTTACGAAGGAACTACACCATTATCGGCAGAGAACTTAAATGATATGCAAGATAACATTGAAGAAGAAATAAATTCACATATAGAGCACAAATACTTTTTACAGCTAACTGCAGATGTAGTCAAAGGTGGAACTATAACATTGCCTTGCCATTATAAAGTAGGAACACATTGTTTAGATGTGTGTTATATGGGAGAACTACTAACAATTAGTTCAGATGATGCAGGAACAGATGGACATTACAGAGAAGTAGGAGAAGCAAATGCCGTAAGTAATCAAATAAAGCTTACAACAGACTGGGGAGCAGAAATAGGAGAATATTTTGAATTTGTAGTAAGGGGGGAGTATAGTGTTTAATGCATATCAAAAATTAAAAAAGTTGATAAACAATCAAAAAGCTGTTTCAGCTACATTTCCCGAATTATTGAATAATTGGGTTCCATACAATTCAGCAGGAGATAATACAATAAATAAAGTTGATGGAATTGTTTTTTTAAAATTAAGTTTAAAGTCAGGTACTTCGAAAGATATTTGTCAATTGCCTGAAGGATTTAGACCTGTGTCGTTTTCATATTATCCTATTACAAATCAAGATAATCACACTACAAATGTTTTTGGAATTTCATCTGGTGGCTGGATTACTGTTGAAAGTTCAGAAGTTGGAAAGGCAATTTTTGCAAATGTATCTTTCAAAGCTAAGGATTGATTTTTCGTACGTATAAAAATTTATAAGAAAGAAAGGAATGATAATATGAAACAAGCTGAAAACGTTGAGAGAGTACACACACACACACACACACACACACACTTATATTTAGCCTAAAAAAGAAAAGAGGTGTCAGAATATGATACCTCAATATACTAAAAGAAAAGAAGAAATGGAGAATATTACAACAGGAACTGAATATGAAACAGGGCGAATTATAGATGGCAAAAAAGAGTACGCAAAAAGAATTAATTGCGGAAATTTGCCAAACGCAGAAGCAAAATATGTGCAAACAGGATTAAAAAACATAACTTTGACTAGAGCAATTGACGGAGTCATGTTAAATTCTGGCTCTCAAAGAGGCTTACCTGCGCCATCTATAACGTCAGCAAATACCATAATGGTTTATCTGAACGGCACAGGAACAACTTTAACGATAAATACGCAATTTGATTGGTCAAGTTATACTGCTCATGTAGAATTATTTTATACGAAAAATTAAAGGAGGAGAGCATGGAAGAAGCAAATAATCTCATAAATATTCTTCTATCAAACGGAGGAACTGCAACGATGGCAGTTCTTTTTATTATCTTTTTGTACCTTGATAGAAAGGACAGAAAAGATAAGGAAGCTCAAGATGAATTAAAACGAAAAGAAGAACAAGAAGAAAAAAAAGTAGAACGAGAAGCTACTAGCAAATTGTTGGGTGAACTGTCAGCTAGTAACAGAAATATTGCTGAAAGTTTGAACTTATTAAAAACTAGCATGGATAACACTAATACAGAATTTAAACAACACGACGAGAGAGCAATAGCAGGGTTTCAGACAATACACGAAGACTTGATAATTTTGAAGGAAAGGAGAGATTAATATGAGTAACAAAGTTTATGATGTACTAAAATGGATTACATTAGTATTCTTACCAGCTTTAACAACGTTGACAGGTGTAATACTTAATTGTTTCAACGTTGATTGTACCGACATAGTCCTAACAATAATGACAGCAGTTACAACATTTATGGGTGCAGTATTGGGAATTTCAAATATTAATTACAAAAATAAAGGAGAATAAAATTATGATAAAAGCTAAAACCTTTGTGGCTGTACACACACACACACACACACACACACACACTTAATATTCTAAAGAAAAGAGGTGTCGAGTATGATACCTCAATATACTAAAAGAAAAGAAGAAATGAAAAATATAAATATTTTAAAACAAACAGACATCAAATATTTTACACCTAATAATTGTAACAATTATGCGGGGTATGGTGGGTGTTATTATTATAAAGTTGGAAGTAGGGTTAATTTACATATCGGGGTTTCTGTTAATACTACGTCAAATATATCAATAGGTACTTTATTAGAACAATATAGACCAATTACACCCGTTAGTGGCATAGGCTTAGGAGCAAGCTTAGAAGATTATTCTGCTGTTCAGATAAATGAAGCTGGGCTTATAACTATAAACTCAAAAACTGGATATGCTTTAATCGATTTAGAATATGACACATTAAATTAAAGAAAGGAATGTTTAGTATGGAAGATGATGAAATAGAAGTAATGAAGTCTGTGGAAGAACCTACAGAGGAAATTTTTGAAGAAATAAAAGATGAAATCGAGGTGTCAGAAAATGAGTAGAGTATTTAAAAACAAAGGCAATGTGATCACACAAGCGTTTAAAAAATGGGTACATAATGGTATTGATTTAGTTGGCACAGGTTATACATTAGATTATATTACAGCACATTCAGAAGGAACTGTAGTTGCTGTCAGAAATAATTATAAAACAAATGACAAAACTGGTTGCTCTTATGGGAATTATGTAAAAATTAAGCACAATGGATATTATACGTTGTATGCACACATGAAATATAATAGTATAATAGTTAAAGTAGGACAAAAAGTATCGAAAGGACAAATTATTGGTTACATGGGAAATACTGGACATAGTTTTGGAGCACATTTGCATTTTGAAGTAAGAGATAAAAATGACAATTTTATAAACCCAACAAAATATATAAATGCAAATTTACCTTCAAATGACAGTAAAAAATATAGTAAAGGCAGATACAAAGTAGATTGTGACGTTTTAACAATACGAACTGGTCCAGGAACAAATTATGACTGGAAAAAATTCAATCAGTTAACGCCAAACGCACAGGCACAAATAAAAGAATTATCAGGCTACAAACCAAACGGATTAGTAAGAAATTGTATCTGTGATGTATCAGAAGTAAAAGGTGAATGGGGGAAAATACCATCTGGTTGGATTAGTTTAAAATATTGTAAAAGAGTTTAAAAGCTAGGCAGTGCCTAGCTTATTTTTTTATAAAAATGTTTTAAAATAATATTTTCTTCAATATCCATAAAAAAACTTCCTTTTTAAAAGTATTTAAATTATACAATCAAAATTTAGAAAAAACAAGAT
>ULUY01023672.1_pt1 | contig 19234 bp, 18 predicted proteins | sample 1959031 | NCBI WGS metagenome assembly ULUY01 (sample SAMEA4835774, study PRJEB28245) | human gut metagenome | biome: gut microbiome; material: fecal sample | place: Denmark | collected 2008
ACAAATTGCATGCATAAAATATAATGCCGGAAAGAAAACAGATGTAAAGAATTGTGGAAGATTGGTTGGAGTTACGTATTCTAATAAAAAGCGAGCTAAATTTGGCAGACTGAATCGGGTAGATATAGGTTTAAAAGATGATAGCCGGATTGTTATCTGGAAACGAAGAAAATCTGATTCGGCAGTCCAGGTATCTACATTTGCGTTTGATAATAAGATTAAACAAAAATTAGTGGGAAAGAAAAAGGTATCTTTTACAAATAAAAAGCTACTTCAGTTTAAAACGTGTTTTACGATGAAAAAAAATACATCCAGCTATATTTTGCCTCAATCTATGCAATCCATAGATCAGGGAGGAGATAATACACTTTATATCTCGTCTGGAAGGGAAGGTGAAAGCCCATTATGTATCGCAGAGTGTAGTGCTAAAAAAGGTGAATTCCGTAAAAAATATATGCTGCATTTTGGAGATGATTTTCCTATTCAGAAAAAGAAAGAAATTGAAGGAATGCATAGTAAAGGAAGCCAGCTTCAATTTGTGATAGCAGATATCAAAGCTGTAAAAGGAAAAAATAGCAGTGGGAAAAAAGTTAAGATTAAAAGGCAATATATATGCGTTATTGACAAATAGGAGGTTGAAATCATGCGAAAGTTAATGTTATTTGTAATGCTTTTTATATTGTTTTGCATTCCTGCAAAAGAATCCTATGCAAAGCCAGATGTGACGAGCGGTAAATGCGGAGAAGACGTTTACTGGAATTATGATGAAGATACGTTTACGTTAACGATATCTGGAAAGGGAAAAATAACTTCCAATCCATGGCGTAGGTATTTTGATGAAGGGCAGATTGGGGTGAATCTGGTAATAGAAAAAGGGATTACTTCAATCGGTAAAAACATATTTGCGTTTAAGTGGCTTGGAAATGTAAGCATAGGTCCTGATGTGGTTGAAATTGAACAATCCGCATTTAGTGATGCTTATATTGAAAAATTGGAGCTTGGTGATTCCGTAAAAAAGATTGGTGAATCTGCTTTTAATTCCGGTGGCAGATTAAAGGAATTAAATTTAAAAAATGTCGAAGAAGTAGGGGAGTGTGCATTTGAAGGCTTTACACACTTGGAGAAAGTGACTTTTGGTAAAAATCTAAAAAAGATATCAAAAAGTGCTTTTGAAGGATGCCTTTCTTTAAAAGAAGTTGAGTTTCAAGGGGGTGCACCCAAGATAGCAAAAAATGCATTTAAAGATGACCGCTTTCTGAAAGTGATTATAAATCATTCGGAAAGCTCCATACCGCTTGGAAAATTAGATAAAGATCTGACTTGGTATCAGGAGGGGAAGAAAGTTACAACGATTTCTCCCGGAAAGACAGCAAAATGTAAAGGACGGCTGTTTAAGGTAAAGTACAAAGATTTGAAAGGAACGTTTGAGGGAAAACTTACCGATATGCAGAGGATAAATACCTGCCGACAAAAGGAAAGCGAAAAGGATATTTTTTCTATGGATGGAGTGATAATGGATATTATTGGCTGAGTGATCTATGTGATCTGCGGGGAAATATTACATTAATGCCAATCTGGATTCGATACAAGGTTAAGAAAATGAATGCTACCACCAGAAGATTTTCTTATTCTATAGAGAAAAAATATGATTATTTCTATAGCAGGACAGCTCAGATTCGTTACTCCGCGGATAAAGGAATGAAAAAGGCAAAAACGCTTTGGTGTGACAATCTTTGGAAAGGAAGTTTTACAATTAAAAATCTGAAAAAGGGAAAGAAATACTATGTACAATTTCGAACCAGAGATGAAGATTCCAAATCGCCATGGAGCAATCCTATTAGGATTTAGGGTAAAGAACAAACGAAAGTGAGGTGGGGAATGATGACCTATTCGGCTTATACATGGCTTGAATTTTGGAAAAAATGGTTTGGAAAATAATGGAGAAATTAGCTGCCTCTCGGACCGGTGGAAAGTTACCGTGTAAAATAGAAGAGAAATAAGGCGATACGAAATGAGGTAAGTTGTTTTGTGTCGCTTTATCATTTTTTATGTGATTGTTTAAAATTTAACAATCTATTTGCATTTTCTCTCACAATGTGCTATTCTATACGATGAGCGGTATTCGTAGGAAACTGCATCAGATGATTATGCGTCACCACACCACGGAAGTAAGGAGGCGGTGACATGCAGATAGGTTTTATCGGCGCGGGAAAAGTCGGATGTTCGATCGGAAAATATTTGAAAGAACATGGCAGACCGGTTGCCGGGTACGTTAGCCGACATATCGAAAGCTCGGAATTTGCTGGGACTTTCACAGATACGAAGGCATTTGAAAATTTACAAGAAATGACAGAAAGTTGTGACATTCTGTGCATTACGACGACCGATCGGGAAATCGGAAATGTATGGAACGAGTTGCAAAAACAGGATTTAAAGGACAAAATAATTTGCCATTTTAGTGGCTCATATTCATCTGCGGTTTTTCAAGGAATCGACGAAAAAAAGGCGTTTGCCTGCTCGATTCATCCTATGTGTGCGTTCAGCGACAAATCCACAAGTTACCGACAATTGAATGACGTAGTATTTACAATGGAAGGCGACGACAAAGCACTTGCTGTCATGCGTCCGCTTTTTGAGCAAATGGGAAACCGGGTGCTGCAGATCGATTCGGACAAGAAAGTACTTTATCATTGCAGCGCTTCGCTTGTCAGCAATTTTATGATCGGGCTGTATCAAATGGGACTCGACTGCATGGAAGACTGCGGACTGGCGAAAGAAGAAGCCGAATTGCTGCTTGGTCCTCTGGTGCGCGGAAATATCCATGCGCTGCTTGAAAAAGGACCGGCGCAGGCGCTTTCCGGACCGATTGAGCGAAATGACGTGTCAGTCATTTCCAAACATTTACAGGCACTCGGCGAAGAAGACGCGCAGTTGTATCGGCTTGTGGGGAAAAAGGTTCTGGAAGTTGCGAAATTGCGCAATCCGGATGAAAATTATGAGAAATTAGAGACACTATTATAGAAAGAAGGAAAACAGCATGAAAAATACAGTATTAACATTTCAGCAGGCAAAGGAAAATGGCGAAAAATTGACAATGTTGACTGCTTATGATTATTCTACGGCAAAATTGATCGACGAAGCAGGCGTAAACAGCATATTGGTCGGTGATTCGCTGGGAAATGTGATCCTTGGATACGAGGACACGATTTCCGTTACGATGGAAGACATGATCCATCACGGCGCAGCGGTAGCGCGTGGGGCTAAAAATGCGCTGGTTGTCATCGATATGCCATTTATGTCTTACCAGACTTCGGTTTATGATGCCCTTGTCAATGCCGGCCGTCTGATGAAGGAAGGACGCGGCGATGCGGTCAAACTGGAAGGCGGCGTGGAAGTATGTCCGCAGATCAAAGCGATCGTAGATGCTGGAATTCCGGTGTGTGCACACATTGGTCTGACCCCACAGTCCATCAATGCGTTTGGTGGATTTAAAGTGCAGGGAAAGAGCGAGGCAGCAGCGAAAAAACTTCTGGAAGATGCGAAAGCAGTGGAAGAAGCGGGTGCATTTGCTGTCGTGATCGAAGGTGTGCCGGCGAAGATTGCAGCGCTTATCACGGAGCAGCTTCATATCCCAACCATTGGAATCGGAGCCGGAAAAGATTGTGATGGACAGGTTCTCGTGTATCAGGATATGCTTGGAATGTTCTCTGATTTCACACCAAAATTTGTCAAACGCTATGCGAACATCGGCGAAGTGATGAAGGAAGCATTTCAGAATTACATCAAAGAAGTGCAGGACGGCGTATTTCCGGCAGAAGAAAATACGTACAAAGTGGACGACAGTGTCATTGAGAAACTGTATTGATGAAAATGTGTGGCGAGGGGTGATCGTATGAGAAATATTGGTAAAGCCAAAAAAGAAGATGTGGAAAGCATTTTGAAATTATACAAATCCCAGCTTGGCGAGCCGTTTTGTGCCTGGGATGACGGGTATCCGTGCGAGGAAAACATTGCGGATGACCTTTCCCGAGAGTCGCTGTTTATTATGAAAGATGGAAACGGCGATATTTTGGCAGCGATTTCAGTGGATCAGGACGAAAATGTCGAAAATCTCACCTGCTGGACCCCGGAATTACAGCCGGGAGCTGAATTGTCGCGGCTTGCGGTGCGACTTGATCTTCAAAACGGAGGCATTGCCCGCGAAATGATTCGTTTTGGAATGGACGAACTGCGGAAACGCGGGAAAAAGAGCATTCATTTTCTTGTAAACAAAGCCAACCAAAAGGCGATACGGTCTTACGCACCATTTCATTTTCATGTCGCCGGCGAATGCGAATTGTATGAGCAGACATTTTTGTGTTATGAAAAAGAATTGTGATGCCAACACGCCGAAAAATTTCTCGGCTGCTTAAAATATTAACTGGTTACCGAACCAAATTGGAGGAAGAAAAATGGAAATTATAACAACAGTAGACGGAGTAAGAAAACAGGTAAAAGAGTGGAGAAAAGAAGGACTTAGTGTAGGACTTGTGCCTACGATGGGCTACCTTCACGAAGGACATAAAAGTTTGATCGATAAGGCGGTTGCTGAAAATGACCGCGTGGTTGTCAGCGTATTTGTCAATCCGATCCAGTTTGGACCGACAGAGGATCTGGCAAGTTATCCAAGAGATCTTGACCGCGATGCTGAGCTTTGTGAGAAAGCCGGCGCAAATGTCATTTTCCATCCGGAAGACAGCGAAATGTACTTTGATGATTTCTGCACCTATGTGGATATGGACGATCTGACCAAGGGACTTTGCGGAAAGACAAGACCGACACATTTCCGCGGAGTATGTACGGTGGTTTCCAAATTGTTCCATATTGTTGCACCGGACCGCGCCTATTTTGGACAGAAAGATGCCCAGCAGTTAGCAGTTATCCGCCGCATGGTGCGCGACCTGAATTTTGACATTGAGATCGTCGGCTGCCCAATCGTGCGTGAGGCAGACGGACTGGCAAAAAGTTCCAGAAACACCTATCTGAGTGCAGAAGAAAGAACGGCCGCAACGGTACTCCACAAAGGCTTGACAGCGGGAGAAGAACTTCTCAGATCCGGCGAAAAAAACGCAGCAAAAGTAGTGGCAGAGATTCGCAAAGTTATCGAAAATGAGCCATTGGCGAAGATTGATTATGTCGAATTAGTAGACTGGAATACACTGAAACCGGTAGAAACTGTCAGCGGAGAAGTGCTTTGTGCGGTCGCTGTATACATTGGAAAGACGAGACTGATCGACAACTTTATCCGATAACGGCAACGATTTCGAATTTATGAGAGAGAGAGAAGAGGTTGAACCAAATAGGGACAAAACCTCTTCTTTTTGTACACATATGAGATATTTTTATAGTTAAAAGCGTGTAATAAGTGAAAGGCTTTTCAAATACAACAGAAAGGGGAAACAGATTTGGACAATAACGAATATATCCAAAGCGTAAATGAGTATTCGGATCTCATATACCGAGTTGCGCTGCATGCTTGTGGAAATCAAATGGATGCGGAAGATATGGTGCAAAATGTATTTATCAAATTATTTCAGCATAAAAAGCCGTTTACTTCTGAGGAACACAAGAAAAGCTGGCTTATCCGGGTGACGGTAAATGAATGTCATACGTTATTCCGTTCGGTCTGGAAGAGCAGGGTACAGCCGATGGAACAGATTGAATGCAGTACACAAACGAGTATGGAAGAACCGAGTGATCTGTATGATGCGGTGATGGAACTGCCGGCAAAATACCGGGTTTTGATCGATCTGTACTATTATGAAGATTACTCCGTTAAAGAGATCGCGGATATATTAAAGATGAATGTTTCTACAATTCAGACCCGCCTGATGAGGGCGAGAAAAATGTTAAAAGAAAAACTCGAGGGAGGAATGACTTATGAGAGAAAGAGATTTATTTAAGAAAAATTATCCGGAAATTAAGATGTCGGAAGAGGCAAAACAAAAATTGTTTGACCTGCCGAATGTGGAAAAAAATGGCAGTAAACACAACTTGCACCGTGCAGCGGTAATTCTATTTGCCATTTGTGCAGTTGGGCTTGGAGGAGTTGGTTATGCAGCATCCAATGGCTACATTTTCAATTCTGCCGGGCATAAATACAAAGCGGAATATTATGTGAATGGCGAGAAAAAGCACGTGGAAAACGAAGTAAAAGAGAATGGCGATTTCAGAATGTCGTATCACGACAAAGATTCGGCATACGAATCTGAGACACAGGGAGATAAGGATCATACGGTAAAGGTGATTGACATAGATTGCAATGGTGAAAATGGAGAAAAACAGTCGCGGACATGGACTTTGGAAATTGACAAAACAGAGTCGGTGGAGGACCAGATTTGGGGAATCCGCAGTCAATTAACACCAGAGCCACAACAGGCAGAAAAAATGTCCGAGGACTTTCTGACAAAACTCCAAAAGACAGCAGATTCGCTTGGTGGTGTCTGGCAGAAGGGAATTAATATGTCGCTTGAGGATTACCGCAAGATCAATCTTGGACATTTGATCATCGTGGAAGATAGGGAGATGGACAACGGAAAGAAGGCCTGGATCTACCTGGATATCGAAGAACCCGCGAAAGCGGTGAGTTCGCATAAAGTTGTTACGGTACAAAGTGCAGCCGGGGAAAAAGCCAGTTTTGATGTAAAACTTGGCAACGGAGGGTTTGAAGAAATATCACTGCATGAGGGATGATCTTAACTGCTAATTCCGCCGACAAATCTTGACTTTTTTCGTCAAAAACTATATACTAAATTCGTTAGTGTATATGAAGGAAAGATGAAAGAAGGATCAAGATGAAAAAAGCAACGATAAGATATTGCTGCAACGCCTTGATTATGGGTGTTGCAGTATTTGCGTGCGGAATATTTGCAGAGACTTCGGTGAAAGCGGAAGGGACACCGGAAACGGTTCCCCCGATTGAAAGTGCAGCTCCGCAGGTTACGCCGGAAGTTAGTGCAGTGCCGACAGTTGTCACACCGGCGCCGACAGCACCACCGGTAACACTGGCGCCGGTTCCTCGTGTGAAACCATTGAAAAAAGTTACCAAAGTTAAGGCTGTGCGGTATTCGACGACCGCTGTCAAGGTTTCCTGGAAGCAGACGAAGCAGGCAGAATATTATCACGTCTACTATAAATTGGAAAAAAATAGAAAATACAAACTCGCCGGGACGACACAGAACGATCATTTTCTTGTGAAAAAACTGAAGAATAAGAAAACGTATTTATTTTATGTGACGGCGGGCAAAACAAAAAAAGAATCGTCATCGGACAGCCAGCCTTCGGCAAAAAAGAAAATGACGATGAAAAAGTATCAGCGGAAAGTGGTATTTGCCGGAGATTCCATCTGCGAGGGCATTGCTTATGAGGGCGGATTTCCGACGATGCATCTGGACGCAAAGAAAAAAGTAGTTGCTTACCGTGGCCTGAATACCGTGACGTTCCATACCAAAAGGATTTTTAAGGGAAGAACGGGACTGCAGAAGCTGATCGCAGAGAATCCGTACCGCGTTTATATGATGCTTGGAATGAACGAAATTCATTATCGGCCGGCATCGCAGATGATCTCGGAATACAAAGATATGATCGAGGCGATTCAGCAGGCAGATCCGAATACGGATATTGTATTGTGCGCTGTTTCACCTGTCACAAGAGCCGAAAAAGCAAGGCATCCGGGCATGAAACAAATTCCTATTTTTAATCGGCGTCTGAAAAAACTTGCGAAAAAAATGGGATTGAAATATCTCGATTATACAGACTTTTTAAAAGACTCCGGTGGATTTTTGAAAGCCGGATATGCGACAGGCGATGGTTATCATTGGAAGCCGCCTGCGTATGCTAAATTTGGAACGGTAATTGGGAAATATGATAAATCATTGGATCAGTAAAAGGAGATTGAAAAATGACGAAATTCAGAAAAATAATTTGTATTATATTGGCAATGACACTTTTGATCGGACCGGCGGCAGAGCCGGCGCAGGCAAAACCAAAGGCAAATTGCAAGTCACTCTGCTCTGCGGCATTAAAGGCGACAGGCGGTAGCGCAAATTTGAAATATGCGTCGAAAAGTGCATTGGATTTTGGCGCACTTTCTTCCGCAGCCAGAAAGAAAGTAAAGACAATGCAGTATGTATTTGATGCAAAAGAAGCTTATAGTTTGTGTGTGATGCAAGCAAAAAATGCGTCTCAGGCAAAGAGCCTACTTGGCACATTGAAGAGCTATAAAAAGAGAAATTGCAAGAGCGATTATCTCAGTGATTATACGGCGGCAGAAAAGCAGGTATTTCAAAATGCAGTTTGCGGTCAAAAAGGGAAGTATGTCTGGTACATTGCCATGTCACCGAAAAAAGATGTGAATATGAAAGGTCAGACTGCTCTTAAGAAGAAGTTATAAGAGGAGTTAAGACATGGTTTTCAGCAGTTTATTGTTTTTGTTCCGCTTCCTGCCGATTGTTCTTTTGGCATACTACATCCTGCCAAAGAAATGCCGGAATTTCGTATTATTTTTGTCGAGTCTCATTTTTTATGCGTGGGGCGAACCGGTATATGTGGTACTCATCCTGCTTTCTACATGTGTAGACTATGCGGCGGGACTTGCGGTGCATTATTTTAAAGAAAAGGGGAAAATGAGTGGTGCCAAAGTTATGGTTGCCTGTTCGGCAGTCATAAATCTGGCACTTCTTGGCTTTTTTAAATATGCCGGTTTTTTTCTTCAGATCGTTCATCAATTGACCGGTTTGGCGATGCCTGAGCTGCATCTTGCATTGCCAATCGGTATTTCTTTTTATACCTTTCAGACGATGTCCTATACGATCGATGTGTATCGCGGGGATGCTAAAATGCAAAAGAATTTTATTACGTTTGGAGCCTATGTTGCGCTGTTTCCACAGTTGATCGCGGGGCCGATCGTCCGTTTTAAGGATGTCGCAGAACAATTGGATCATCGAAAAGAGACGATTTCGCAGTTTAGTAAAGGAATCCTTCGATTTATGGTGGGACTCGGAAAGAAAGTGTTGATCGCGAATCAAGTGGGGGCCCTTTGGAGCCAGATTGCGGCGATGCCGGACAGTGAGCTGACGACTGCGATGGCATGGCTTGGTGTAGTGGCGTTTACATTGCAGATTTATTTTGATTTTTCGGGATATTCGGATATGGCAATCGGTTTGGGCGCAATGTTCGGTTTTACCTTTCCGGAAAACTTCAATTATCCATATGAATCAAAAAGCATTACGGAATTCTGGCGCCGCTGGCATATTTCGCTGGGGACGTGGTTCCGGGAATATGTGTATATTCCGCTGGGCGGAAACCGCCATGGTGTCGGACGTCAGATATTAAATCTGGCAATCGTGTGGTTTTTAACCGGATTGTGGCATGGCGCATACTATAATTTCATATTGTGGGGAGTGTACTATGGCGTGCTTCTTGTGCTTGAGAAATTTGTATTAAAAAAGGTGTTAGATAAATTACCTGCGGCGTTTGGACATATTTATACGATGTTATTTGTCATGATTGGATGGAGTTTGTTTTCGTGGCAGGACATGACAGACAGTGCAAATTATATGCGTGCGATGTTTTTCCGGACCGGAGCGGGAGTTGTGAATCAGCAGACGATGTATCTTCTGGTATCCCATGCGGCTTTGCTTGTCATTGCCGTCATCGGATCGCTGTCCGTTGTAAAACGGTTTCTAATTTGCAGAGCTTTCCCCGAAGATACGGCACGTAGAGAGATTGCAGCAATTCTATTTACTATCGTATTGTTTATTGCCTGCGTCGCATTGCTTGTGAATTCATCTTACAATCCGTTTTTGTATTTTCGGTTTTAAGGAGGTGGCAAAGTGAAAAAGATAAAAATATTGTCGATTATTGTCTTTTGTGTTATGCTGTTTGGGGGCGCAGTCATTACGGCGGTTTTACCGAAAAAAGCGTATTCCGATTTGGAAAATAGAAATTTGGAACAGAAACCGCAGCTTACCAAAGAGCAGTTTTTACAGGGAAAATATCAGGAAAAATACGAAGCTTATCTGAGCGACCAGTTTTTCCTGCGGGATCGATGGGTGGATCTGGCGGTGACCCTCCAAAAACAAATGGGAAAAAGGGATATCAACAATGTTTATCTGGGAAAAGAAGGTTATCTTTTAGAAAAAGACGACGAAAATGAGTATGATAAAGAGCAAGTGGAAGAAAATGTAAAAACGTTGTGTTCCTTTCTGAATGATATGTGTGAAATGTTTGGCGAGAAGCAGGTAAGCTGTCTGATGATTCCGTCGAAGACACTTGCACTTTCGAAATATTTGCCGGCATATTCGCAGGTTTCCGAGCATACCGAGGTGTTAGATGCATTGCAAAAATCTCTGTCACATCCGGAACGGATGATTTATCTGAAAGATGCTATGCAAAGCCACCAGAATGAATATATCTATTATCGGACCGACCACCATTGGACGACACTCGGTGCTTATTATGCGTACAAAGAATGGGCAGAAAAGAGCGGACAGGCAACCGCGAAGCCAATTACGGAGTATACGCAGGAAACGGTATTCGATGATTTTTACGGAACAACGTATAATAAAGTACATGTAAATGTCCCAAAAGATCAGGTTACACTTTTTAAAAATGCATCGCAGGAGGCCGTTCACGTCAATATGGATGACGGCGATGTAGAAGCAGACACGTTGTATTTTCCCAAAGAAGCAAAAGAAGGATTTAACCGCTACAATGTATTTTTATCAAAGAATACCTTTCAGATAGAGATAACGACAAAGGCAAAAACCGGAAAAACACTGCTTCTGATCAAGGATTCCTTTGCCAATTGTTTTGTCCCGTTTTTGACAGAAAATTATGACCGAATTATCCTGATCGATTATCGTTATGGGAAACTTCCAATCGGCCAGATTCTTGACAAATACGAGGATATCACAGATGTGCTTGTGATGTTTAATACGGAAAAATTTATGCAGAATACAAAACTCGCCGGCCTTGCAAATGCAGAAAAAAAGAAGCAGACATTGGAAGAGTTTAATCCGGATGATTTTTTGGAATAACTGAAGAAAGGAAGAGAGCGATGCTGGAACCGGAAAAAGTACAATTATCGCCAATGCAAAAGACCTGGATCTTAGATCTTGATGGAACTATTGTGGTACATGATGGACCGTATATTCTTGGAAAAGACCAATTTCTTCCGGGAGCGGAAGAATTTCTTGCGAGCATTCCGCCGAATGATATCATTATCTTTCTGACGGCACGCGGCGAGTGGGAAAAACGTCACACATTGCAGTTTTTGAAAGAAAACCATGTCCGTTATGACCATATTATTTTTGGAGCCGGGCAGGGCGAGCGAATCCTTATCAATGATAATAAGCCGGATGGACTTGTGACAGCGGTCGCCATCAATACGACGAGAGACCGGTTCTGCCGGACAAAATTTGAGACAGATCATGGACTGGGAACGATGTATGACTGAAAAGTTTTGAACAAATGCACGTTTTTGGATAAAAAAGTTTTGAACAAATGCATATTTTACGAAAAAAGGAGCATTATGGACAACATACAATTTGACATTGTCAATCAGGATTTGAATCCGACATTTCTCTTTTCTTGTCAGGTTGACCGGAAAGAGAGCGAAAATAATTATCATAAGCACGATTTTATTGAGATCGGAATTATACTAAAAGGGAAAGGTATTTATCATCTGAATGATGAATATGTGCCGGTCAAACAGGGAGATGTTCTGATCTTCAATCCGGGAATCGGCCACGAGAGCATTATCCGTGAAGGTGAAGAAGGCCGGCTGGAATATTTTGTCGGACTTACGGATGTATCGTTTTGCAATATGCGCGAAAATCAGATTGAGCTGAAGGACGGTAGCAATGTGCTGCATACTTCCGGGAAAATGAGGCGTGAAATTTTCCAACTTTGTGAGAAAATGGAAAAGGAAAATACTGAGAGAAAACCGGGAAGTTATTTTATGCTGAAGGCGTATTTAACACAGCTTCTGCTGCATATCGTGCGCGAAGAAATAGAACCGGTTCCAGCCATGAAAGGCCGTGAATTCGAGTCTACCGGAAAAAATTACGTCGCTGCTCAGATTGCAGATTATCTCGATGAACATTATGCGGAGAAGATTTCGCTGGATCAGATTGCGGAAAATATGTATCTGAGTCCGTATTATATTTCCAAGATATTTAAGTCGGAAATAGGAGAATCGCCGATTCATTACCTGATCCGCGTGCGACTGGAGCATGCCAAAGAACTGCTGGAACAGAAGGAGGATTTTGGCGTCGCGGAGATCGCGGAAAAAGTGGGGTACGACGATGCGTATCATTTTAGTAAATTGTTTAAAAAGACATATGGGATGTCACCATTGAAGTATCGAAATAGAAAGGGGTAAGGGAAATTCCGGGGTTCATAGAACTATTCCGAACTTCCCTGCCCATACGTTTCCCTTTTGCAGAATAATACATGTGAACGGACAAGAAAATCCATTTCTTTTCCGTTCGTTTTTTGTATACTATACAAAGACAGACAAAGGAGGCGGTTTTATGCCATTGAAATATCAGGTTCCGGATGATAAAAAAGTCCGTGTTATCGTGGACAGCGATGCGGCGTGCGAGGCGGATGATCCGTTTGCGATCGCACATGCGTTACTGTGCGATAAGTTTATTGTGAAGGCAATTTTTGCGGAACATTTTAACTGCGAAGGAAGTATGAAGCAGAGTTTTGAAGAGATTCAGAGAGTCGTGAAGGCGATGAAAAAAGAAGTTCCGGTTCTTATGGGAGAAATCGGAAAATTGTCAGAAAAAGGAACCGGGGAGATTTCGGAGGCTTCGTCATTTTTGATCCGCGAGGCATTGCGGGAAGATGACAAACCGCTGTATGTTCTCTGCATTGGGGCGATTACGAATATTGCATCGGCGATACAGGCGTGCCCGGACATTGTTCCGCGTATGACGGTTGTGTGGATCGGGGGACAGAGCCACGAGCACAGCACCGGCGAAGTGCGGGAATTCAATGCAGGAAATGATATCGAAGCAGCGAATCTTGTGCTGGGAAGCGGGGTTCGGTTTTGGCAGATTCCAAACGATGTGTATGGCAGTATGCGCATCAGTCTCGCCGAGATTCAGATGCGGATCGCGCCATGTGGCGAGATTGGAAAGCATTTGTTTGAGCAAATGGAGACTTATAACCGGTCGGAGCGGGCCGGATGGACGCCAGGGGAGAGTTGGACATTGGGTGATTCGCCGGCGGTAGGTGTTGTCATGGATGAATTTTGCGGAAAATATCACGAGACGGAAGCGCCGGTCATCAACGAAGATACGACCAACCGTTTTGAGAGCGGAAGGCCGAAAATCCGCGTGTATACGTCGATTGATCCGCGTTTTATAGTAGAAGATTTTATCGCAAAACTGCAATGTTTTTATGGAGGAGAAGAATCATGAAAAAGATAGATGTAAATACAAAAAACGTGGTAAATTTTACCAATAATACATTTTCCTGTATTGGCACAGGGCGCATGGATCTGGCATTACATAAAGAATATCTGGATCAGCTTGCCCTCGTGCAAAAAGAGATCGGATTTGATTATATCCGCGGTCATGGATTGTTTTGTAAAGATATGGCAATTTATCAGGAGCGCGAAGAGGCGGACGGAAGTATCGTCGAGGAGTACAATTTTACGTACCTTGATCAGGTGATGGATGCGTACCGGGATCTTAATCTGAAGCCGTTTATCGAGTTGGGATTTATGCCGGAAAAGATGGCAAGTGGCGAAGAAACGGTATTTTATTGGAAGGGAAATATCACGCCGCCGGCAGATTATGACAAATGGACCAGACTTGTGCAGAACACGCTTCGTCATTTGATCCGTCGTTATGGGGAAGAGGAAGTGTTGACATGGCCGATTGAAGTGTGGAATGAGCCGAACCTTGCGGTATTTTGGAAAAATGCGGACAAAGCGGAATATTTCCATCTTTATGAAGTCAGCGTGAAGGCGGTGAAAGAAGTCAATGCGTCGCTGCGTGTCGGAGGACCGGCAATCTGTGGTGTCGATGATGTGGCATGGCTGACCGATTTTCTTGAATTTGTCAAGGAAAAGAAACTGCCGCTAGACTTTGTGACGAGACATCATTATACCAGCGAAGTGCCGGAAAAATGCGGACATTACAGCTATGTTGCATTGCATCAGCCGGAAGAGGCATTTGAGGTGTTGGAAAAGTCCAGAGAAATTGTGGATAACTACGAAGAATTTGCCGGAAAAGAGATTCATATTACCGAGTTTAATACCTCGTATGTGCCAAATGCGCCGGTGCACGATACGTGTTACAATGCGGCTTATGTCGCGCACATGTTGTCAAGGCTGGGCGACTGCCATGCGTCGTATTCGTATTGGACGTTTGGCGACGTGTTTGAGGAATGGGGCGTGCCGTTTACGCCATTTCACGGAGGATTCGGTCTGGTTGCCAACGGCTGCATTCCGAAGCCGACATTTTGGACATTTGCTTTTTATAAGGGCTTGGACGGCGTCTGCATGCACCGCTCGGAGGAAATGCTCGTCGTAAAAAGAGAAGACGGTTCGTATTATGGCGTGGTCTGGAACCCGGATAATGACGGAAACGGCGGCACATTGGAACTTGACATTAATATTGATATGGTAGAAAATGGAAAATATTGTGCGGTAACAAGACTTGTGGATGAAACACATGGAAATCCGCTGAAAGTCTGGCATGACCTCGGCGAGCCGGCGAATCCGACGCGCGGGGAAAATGCGCTGCTTCGCGAGGCAGCACATCCTTTTGTGGCGACGCGGCAGGTTGAGGCAGCAGAAGGTAGGTTGACCCTGCCTGTCACATTGGAAAAAAATGGAATCCTTGCGTTCGAACTGCGCCCGGTGGAATGCAGTCAGGATGCGGGCTATGATTACGAGAAAGTGCTTTCGCAGAAAGTGACTTTCCGATAGAGAGGAGAGACACTATGACACCATTAAAATGGTTTTCCGGATTTTTGAAAAAATACCGGCTGGCGATTGTGATCGGACTCGTGCTGATGACGGTCATTGTCGCCTGCGCGATCGTAAATCCGTACATTTCCGGAATGATCGTCGATGATGTGATTCAAGGAGGTGCGTACGACCTTTTGCCGAAACTGATCGGCATTATGCTCGCAGTGACGGCAGTGCGTGCGATCCTTCGTTATGCCACGCAGATGATGTTTGAAACCTGTTCGCAGGGGGTGCTTTACCGCATGCGTGACGCGGTGTACCGCAAATTGCTGCAGGAAGATTTTGCCTTTTACAACCGCAACCGGACGGGGGATCTGATGAGCCGCCAGACCGGAGATATGGACGCAATCCGGCATTTTGTCGCCTTTGTTATTTACACGGTATATGAAAATATACTGATGTTTATTTTTGCGCTTGTGATGATATTTATGGTAAATGTGAAACTGGCATTGTGTATGATGGCGGTGTTGCCATTCTGCTTATTTACCACATATTTACAGTCAAAACATGTAAAGCCGAGATTTCACGAATGCCGCCAGAGTTTTTCCAGCCTCAATGCCTTTGTGCAGGAAAATATCAGCGGAAACCGCGTGGTAAAGGCATTTGCAAAAGAAGAATACGAGAAAGAAAAATTTGAAAAAGAAAACGATAAATATCGCGCGGCAGAGCTTGGCGCCGCATCGATCTGGTGTCGTTTTGTACCGATTTTTGAGCTGCTTTCCAATCTTTTGATGGTCGTACTTATTTTGTATGGCGGATACCAGGTGATCTGCGGCGAGATGACATTGGGAAATCTTGTCACAGTCAACGGGTATCTGTGGATGCTCTCCAATCCGCTTCGTTTCGCGGGTTGGTGGGTTAATGATGTACAGCGTTTTATCACATCGGTGGAAAAAATCTACGACACGTATTCCAAAGAACCTGACGTTAAGAAGCCGAAAAAGGGCATTAAGCGCAAGGAAATGCAGGGAAATATCGAGTTCCGCAACGTTTCTTATGAAGTGGAAGGCGAGGACATTATCCACAATATCAGTTTTTCGGTGGAAAAAGGCCAGACCGTAGGGATCCTTGGTTCCACAGGAGCCGGAAAATCGACGATCATGAACCTTCTTTGTCGTTTTTACGATGTGACGGAAGGAGAAGTTCTGGTCGATGGAATTAATGTAAAAAATTGGGATTTGCATGATCTGCGCGACAATATCGGTATGGCGATGCAGGATGTCTTTTTGTTTTCCGATACGATTGAGGGAAATATTGCCTACGGAAAGCCGGACTGCACTTTTGAAGAGGTCAAAGAGGCAGCGGTTATGTCGGATGCGAATTTGTTTATCAAGGCGATGCCGGACGGCTATCAAACGATTGTTGGCGAGCGCGGAGTAGGACTGAGCGGCGGTCAGAAGCAGCGTATTTCTCTTGCGAGAGCGCTTTTGAAAAAGCCATCCATTCTGATCCTCGATGATACGACTTCTGCCGTCGATATGGAGACGGAAAGTTATATTCAGGAACAGCTGAAAAAACTTGGCAGAAAACATACCGTGTTTGTCATTGCTTACCGCATTTCTTCGATTAAAGATGCCGATGTGATCTTTGTTATGGACGAAGGGCGGATTGTCGAGCGCGGTAATCACGAGAGCCTTTTGAAGCAGAATGGCTATTATGCAACCGTTTACAAACATCAAAATGGAATGGAGGGATAAAAAATGGCGAAGCGAAATACGTTTTCCGAGGATGAAATTTACGATGAAAAATTTGATATCAATCAGGTAAAGCGCCTGTTTCATTATGTGAAACCTTATCGCACCCAGATTGCGCTGATTGCCATATTGATGCTGAGTTCCTCCGGACTTTCGATGTTGATTCCGACATTTTTTATGAAAGTGATGGACGACTGTATTCCGATGGGAATGGCTGGAATGAAGCCGATTTTAGGTTACGTTGCGGCAATCCTTCTGATAACGGTGTACGGCATGATCAGCTTAAAACTGAAAATCCGTTATATGAGCCGTATCGGGCAGAATATCGTGCATGAGATACGAAGCGATATTTTTAATCATTTACAGGAATTACCATTTTCGTATTACGATGAAAGACCGCATGGAAAAATCCAGGTTCGAGTGGTAAATTATGTAAATAACCTGAGTGATCTGCTGTCAAATGGTATCATCAATACGATTACGGATCTCTGCAACTTGTTTTTTATCGTAGGTTTTATGATTGCGATCAATGGGAAACTTACGCTGCTTTGTATGTGCGGACTGCCGGTGCTTGTGTTTGTTGTGGTGTTAATTAAGCGCAAACAGCATAAATCCTGGCAGATCCAGTCCAATAAGCAGTCCAACCTGAATGCCTACATCGCCGAGAGTATCAATGGTGTGCGCGTGACGCAGTCGTTTGTACGAGAAGAGGAAAATATTGACATTTTTAATGGGCTGTCACGAAGTTATCGAAAAGCGTGGATGCGCGCAGTACGTTACAATTTCCTGATGTCACCGATGGTGGATATTATTTCCAATATCACGACAGCGTTTATCTACGTACTTGGAATCCAATGGATGTTTCAGCCGGATTCCGGTATTACGGTCGGTGTGTTGGTAGCATTTACCGCATATATCAGCCGCTTCTGGAACCCGATCAATACGCTGGCATCTTTTTACAATTCGCTTCTCACGGCGATTTCGTATCTGGAGAGAATTTTTGAGACAATTGATGAGCCGGTCGATGTCAAAGACCGTGAAGACGCGGTCCCGATGCCTCCGATCCGTGGAGAAGTCGAGTTTCAGGATGTTACTTTTAGTTACGAACCGGGAGTCGAGATTCTTCAGCATGTAAATCTGAAGGCGGAGCCGGGAAAATGTATCGCGATCGTCGGACCGACAGGAGCCGGAAAGTCGACGATTGTGAATCTTATCAGTCGTTTTTACGATGTGGATAGCGGAAAAGTGCTGATCGATGGCATCGACATCAGCGGCGTGACCTTGAAAAGTCTTCGAAGCCAGATGGGAATTATGATGCAGGATAGTTTTATCTTTTCCGGAACCATTATGGACAATATCCGCTATGGCAATCAGGACGCAACGGATGAGGAAGTGATCGAGGCGGCGAAAGTGGTCTGCGCGCATGATTTTATCATGGAAATGGAAAATGGTTACCAGACGGCCGTAAATGAACGGGGAAGCCGTCTTTCCGCCGGACAGCGCCAGTTGATCTCCTTTGCGAGAGCACTTCTTGCGTGTCCGAATATTCTCATCATGGATGAGGCGACATCGAGCATCGATACCGAGACGGAAATCCTTCTGCAAAAAGGCCTAAACCGCCTCCTGGAAGGAAGAACTTCGTTTATTATCGCGCATCGTCTTTCGACGATTAAAAATGCGGACGAAATTTTGTACGTCGACAAAGGCGGCATCGTGGAACGTGGAAATCACGAGGAACTGATGGCGAAACGGGGCGAATATTACCGCCTGCAGATGGCGCAGAAGAGTTGAGACTGTGTTTTGGGGGCTTTTAGTGTTTATTTTGACGATGGCAGATGGCAGGAAGTGAGAAGGACTGTCGGCGGGTGTGGTCTGTCGGGGCGAAAACGTCGAGTGGGTCAAGAGAATTGGCGACGGCGTTTGGTCTGCCGGGACAAGTTTGTTGCGTGGGTCAAGAGGCCTGTTGGCGACGTGTGGTCTGTCGGGACAAGTATGGCGAGTGGGTCAAGGGAATTGGCGACGGCGTGTGGTCTGTCGGGTCAAGTTTGTTGCGTGGGTCAAGAGAATTGTCGGCGGCGTGTGGTCTGTCGGGTCAAGTATGGCGAGTGGGTCAAGAGGCCTGTCGGCGGGTGTGGTCTGTCGGGGCGAAAATGTTGCGTGGGTCAAAGGAATTGGCGGCGGAGTGTGGTCTGTCGGGGCGAAAAGGGCGAGTGGGTCAAAGGAATTGTCGGCAGAGTTTGGTCTGTCGGGGCGAAAAGGGCGAGTGGGTCAAGAGAATTGTTGGCGGAGTGTGGTCTGTCGGGACAAGTTTGTTGCGTGGGTCAAAGGAATTGGCGACGGCGTGTGGTCTGTCGGCGCAAGTTTGTTGCGTGGGTCAAGAGAATTGTCGGCGCGTGTGGTCTGTCGGGTCAAGTATGGCGAGTGGGTCAAAGGAATTGTCGGCGAGTGTGGTCTGTCGGGACAAGTATGGCGAGTGGGTCAAAGGAATTGTCGGCAGAGTTTGGTCTGT
>ULUY01024009.1_pt1 | contig 18802 bp, 18 predicted proteins | sample 1959031 | NCBI WGS metagenome assembly ULUY01 (sample SAMEA4835774, study PRJEB28245) | human gut metagenome | biome: gut microbiome; material: fecal sample | place: Denmark | collected 2008
ACAAAGGCAACCTGCCGGAAGAATACTTCGGACGGGATGAAGGCGAGATAGAGGAAGCCGGAGTGCAACAGGCAGAAAGTGAATACGAGAATCCTTATTTCTGCGAGCATTGCGGACGGATGAGATTTTACAGCCACACTACGGTAACGAGTGGCGGCATCACATATACGGTTGTATTGGAACATTGCGACATACACCGGGAAAAATCGGCATGACAGCAATATGGGATAGCTATGCCCTGCCGTGAACAGAAACAGTAAAATCCCATAAAATAGAAGAAAGGAGAACAAAAAAATGAATGAAATACGGATAAGAGCTGTAATAAAACGAACCGGGTGCAGGAAAGAACTTCACACCCCTTTCTGCCGGAAACAGCAGTCAAAAATTGAAGTTCTATATAAATATGTAATAGTGCATGGTGGGTAAAACTGCCTTGAACAAAGAAATGAAGCACCTAAACGGTGCTTATTTCCGAACCATTATCAGTAAAATGAATATGAAACATTTGAAGAAGTTTTGCATATATTTTATTGCGATTTTTACCATCGCCGAGCTATGTGGCTTCATGGGACTTGTCATCAAGGAAGTGGACAAAGGCACGTTCTATTATCTGGCCACAAAAGAAGCACTTGACTTTTGTGTACAGTTGGGACTGACTGCATTTACATCACTGATTCCATACAGTCTAAGCATTGCAACCTTTCTGGTATTCTGGGCTATGGACAGAGAAAAGTGGACGAGCTTTTTCCGTACATTGGCAATCGGGCTGGTTCTTGTCCTGCCTTTGTCGGCAATGACCTATTATTATGACTGGTTTGTGCGTCCACAGATGATGGTCATATCCGTCATAAAAAAAGTTGAAATGAAACAGAGCTATCCCCAGTCACTGGCAGACAAGTACGGTGTAAGCATGGAACAGATATTGAACAAAAAGCCTATGTCTATGTCCAAAACTAAGCTGATAACCCAGATAGATTCTCTTGAAACATCTTTTCAGGGTGATATTGACACATGCGGACTGCTGCTCTCAATACTTCCGGACACCCTGGCATCGAAAGCCTATGACAGCTACAGATTGAAAGAAATTGGAGTTGAATATCAATATGCCGTTCATCCTGCTGCCAATGAAGACAGTTTGATGTTTATAGCACATTCAGAATTGTACCAGCACGCAATCGGTGCATGGGAAACGTCAGACGAACTGCAACGTCATAAACAAGAATATTTTGGCAGGACGCTCAATACCGGGTGTATATACATCGGTTATATCCTGTTTGCCTTCTTGGGCTATCTGCTACGCTACAAACCTATAAAGAAAATATTGGCTGTCTTTGCGATACTGATTGTAGCTGCCTGGATTTATCGTGAAATAAATTCCATTGTTCAAGGATATGCAAAGAAACTCAATACGGAATCCCATCAGATTGTGGTCGATACCTATAAAGAGATAGTTGGGATAAGGGAAAGCAAAGAGCGGGAAATGAATGCAGACACACAATTAGAATAATTATCTTAACTACAATATACTAAGAACCATTAGATTAAACAATGAAAAAGATACAATACTGATAACAACGCAGGATAACGGCAAACCGTTCCCTGCTGAACCATTAATAATAAACATAGTACAAAAAAGATTATGAAAGCGAGTAAACTGATTGATTCTTCCCCAATTCTAATTGGCCAACGTTTCAGATGTAAGGGGAAATATCCGTATGAGGATGTCGTAGATTTTATGGTTATACAATCGCTAAAGGATGCTTCATCCTACCAATTATTAGTCGTTTCTGGATTTATGGCTGGTAGAGTTCTTTGTGATATACCTAAAGAAGCTGTAAATGATTGGGGAGCCATAGACCGAGCATGGATGATTGAACATTGGTCAACTATTTATCCGGACTGCCCCGTAGAAGATGTATGGGTAATGGGATTTGACTTACCGGAATTCCCTGTTTCTGATGAACAAACTGGTGGTAGACGGATTCATGTGAGTCCTGATTTATCCAGTGCGTTACACACTTTCTCTTATTGGATAGCTAACGGTACAGTTGGAATGCCTTTGCTTGAAGGGATTGATTATTTAAGTGTTTGCCAAGAAGAACCTTCTCTTCTACAGACTACATATGCCATATTCGTCAATAATTTGGAGATTGATGAAAATGGTTCTGTACTTAATTATGGTTATGCAGAGCAACGCGCTGCACAATATCTTCGACAGTATTGTGATGAGGATTACATAGCAGAACCTCCATTTCGTTATTTTGAAGTTGAACTGTATTAAATCTGTAGAGTTTACATAAATAAGCAGTAATTTATTATTAATATGCCAAGTTAGCTGCTAAACGCAGCTCCTTGTCAAACCATTAATTAACAAAAACAGAAAGTCTATGAACAAAGAATACTATGTATCAGAAGTAGAGGACAAAAGTTCTGTTGAGTATAGTAAAAAGAGGAGTGTTTAAACACCATGTAAACAGTATTAAATTATGATTGGTATGAGTTGTATGTTCAATCTTTCTGAACCTTTGGTCATTCCACGAAAGAAAATCAGTACATTTGTGGAAGCCGGATTGTGTACCGCCTATATATGGATCTGTCGGGACATGCTGTCCGAAAGACTGATTTTTTGGATTCCCGTAGGCCTATTTTTTTATTTCTTGGTGAAGGGTATCCGGCATTGGCATCGTGTTATCCGAATCAGTGAACAGGGAATCACTACTCCCAAAGGAAAGCTGTTGCTTTGGAATAAAATCTTGTATTGCCAGTATGTGGTAGTGCATGGTAGATATACGCATGTAGATCTGTTTCTCCGTACTAACCATAACTACAACGAGAGAATCCATCTGAATGATTATTTTTGTAACCATCGGGAGTTGAGGGCTGCCATTACATTTTACTCCAGAGGAAAGGTGGAATTGGAAAGTAAAGAAGAATTTTAGTATGAAATTACATTACTGGAATAATGTTTTCAATTCCGGGTAACAGACAGTATCTTGTTCATAGATCTAACCCAATATTAGAATGGGTATAATATTTTGTTAACAAGGTCGAGCCAACAGCTTAACGCTGTTCCTCACCAAACCATTATGAACAGTAGCAATATATGATACATAGAATATTAGGATATTTATGGTATAAGACAGAATACTTAATCCGACATTCAGATTCTTGGCATGTCCCAGATGTGTTAAGTATTGTAATTATGTTTTACGGAGTAGATATAGCTTTGATATATTGGGCAGCTACAAGTGTTAATCCGGGACCACTTTTTCTGCTTGCCTTTCCTCTTGTATGGATTATTCTGTATATCTATTATCATTATAAACGACGGTATTTGAAAATTCGAGAGGACGAATCGTATAAGAAATATTCCAATGTATGGGCTATTCTATTTTTAATATTACCGTTTATTATTCTAATTGTATTGCTGTTTATGGCAGATAAATTTTATATGCCATATTAATCTTTTATAATAAAATAAGTTCATAACAAGGTTGAGATAACAGCTAACGCTGTTTCTCACTAAACCATTAATATTAAATGAGAAAAAACGATGAATTGGTATAAGTATTGGTATTACACAATTTTCTTTATCTACGATTCCTTTTGTAAAAATTTAGAATCAAACAAAAGCTTTGCAGTTGAATTATTTAGCGTAATCATATACATGATAGTCGTAGTAATCAATGGTATTTTATATTTAATTATAGTTTAACAAAAAATCTATGCCACATATATTCCCATCTGATTTTGTTTTCAGTTATTTATTTTTTTAATGGATATCTTTTTTGGTCAGAAAAAAAGCCAGATTAGAAAGAAGCATTTATAGAGAGATAAGTAAACAGAAAAAAAACTTTTTATTCATAATACTGACAATAGTTGTTTTTGCGACATATTTTTATGTGTTATTCAATCATACAGAATATTTCATATTAATATATTAGATATAAGGGTGATTTTAGAATATATTGAAAATGAAAAAAAGAAAAGAGACGATAAGTAATACCGGACGGAGTAATTGGGTACGAGATGATAAGAAATACAGATACTATTTCTTTGATTACTTGTATTATAGGTTATATTTAATTTATAAAAAACATAATGAGACGCCACGTTTCAGTGCCTGTATTTTACTGACTATGAATTTACTTGTAATATTTCTCTTTTTCAGTATAATTTTCAACTGCGTACTGACAGATCACTGGTTTTCATTGAAAAACTTCACTGTCTCTCAAGGGCAGTATATAAGTCTTGGATTAGGGGGAATGTGCTTTATCATGTTGTTTTTACGATATACCCGTAAAAGGACTGCTGCCATTCTTGTGAAGTACAAAAGCAACAAGTGGAACAAGATACTCCCAACATGGATAATATGTATTTCTCCTCTACTATTGCTCTTGCTTGGAGTTGGAATAGGCAAATTGATTTTTAACTGACAAGATATATGTAGAGATAATAGTCCGTTAACATGGTAAAACCAACAGCAGAACACTGTTGCTCACCCATTTATTACTGACAAAAATAAATCAAGATTTAGAAACAACAGCTTATGAAAAAGATTATTGATTACCTGTTTTACAGGTATTATATGGTTTGCTTAAAAAATAAGGAGTTCCCTCGTTTTGGAGCCACCTGTATATTGGCAGAAATTATTATGATGGCTTATTTATTTGCCGTACTGATACTGTCGTTTCTCTTAACGGGAGATTTCTTTTTACCCAATACATCCGGGAGAACAAGAATTATAATAGGAATAATAGGCTCGTTTCTTCCTTGGATTGTCATATATCTACATTACAACAAAAAAAGAATAAACGCTTTATTGGAAAAATATCAAAACAATAGATACAATACCAAATATTCAGACAAGGCGGTGTTAAGCCTCAGTTATATAGTACCAACAGTAGGGCTGATTCTGATGCTGTTACTTTATCAGTTCAGATAACTGCGGATTACTGGGCAAATTAAATATCCGATATTCAGTCTTGCCCATAAGACAATATGATATATGTGTTCCGAATAGAAACCGTGCATTGATTTTTGTCAGGATTTGGAACAATAGTCCAGGGACTCCACGCTACTTTTGCCGGAGAACCATTATAAACCATTAAAACAGAGAAAGATGAAGCTGAGAATTACAGAAGCGGTGCTTGCGGAGGCATACAGGGCAAAAGTGTGCAGGGAACGGATGGAAGAACTGGCGGAGAGCATACGGAAGTCGGTGAAGGAACGGCACTCGCTGCCGAAGATGAGAATACGGCTGGCGGAGTACGGCAATGACACGGAACTGATGCTGGCGGCAGTGAGCGCACTGCGAAAGGATAAGGAAGCACCGTCGGCAAGGGACAGGGATTTCAGGGCATGGATGCTCATGCTGTGCCGCTCACGCGAGTATGAAGTGATCTGCTACATGTGCAATGAACTGACGGATGCATGGGAACGGAAATACCGGACACGGGAAATGCTGGTGCTATGCGACGTGCTGCATACACTGAAAGGCCATGCACGTACGAACGAGATGACAAACAGGGTATGCGACTATTTCTTCAGGGAAAGACGCAACAAGCTGTATGGCAAGACTTTCCGCATAGAGGAAAAGGATATGGCATACGCCGAGAGCAGGCTGCCGGAACTGGACAAGGCGGTATTCCGCATGACAGTGAACCACTACAGCCACCGCACATTCGTGGCGGAGGAACTTGCCGGACTGTGCGGCATGGGCTATTCGCTGATGCGGCGCAAGTTCAAAACATACTACGGTATGGGGCCATCGGAGTGGCTGCGCCGGGAGCGGATAAGGCGCATAGAGGAGGATATGGAATACCGGGTGGAACTGCCGCTGAAGGAAGTAGCCGAGCGCAACGCCTTCGGCTCGGCAAGCAATTTTGCGGACTTCTGCCAGAAGCAGACCGGAATGAGTCCGTGCGAACTGAAAGCCATAGGATATGAGAAATGGGAGAAGCGCAGGATGGATTTCTGGAACCAATAAAAAACGCGCACTGATTTTTATCAGAATCTGGAACATCCTTTCGGGAAGGTTCCACTAACTTACCGCCTAAAAAACAATCCGAAAATACATGAACAACAATACATTTTCAAGATGGAAGGAATCCCTCCACCTGAAAATCCTGTCGGGCTATCTCATACTGGGACTGCTCGTACTGGGCATCATCACGGCCGTATGGTACGAAAAGCAGGTATTCGAGCAGGCGGAGGCAGAGGAACGCAGCCTGCTCATGCAGCGTGCTGCCGCCAGCGAAGCATACCGGGGACTGATCACACTGTTTCTGGACAATGACCGCGCAATGCTGTGGGACGACTCGGACATGGATACATACGACCGGCGGGAATCGCACACGATGGAGGTGATAGACCGGCTGAAAGGCTACTACGGAGAACCGGCGCAGACGGCAAGGATAGACACGGTAGTAAGGCTGCTGCACGAGAAACGCAGGCTAATTGAGCGGATGGTGGATATGCCGACTACGGCGTACCGCATGGACAGCCTGCTGGAACGCCACCTGCCCGGACTGGAGCAGACGGCATCGGTACGGACAACGACAGTGACGGAACGCACCGAACCGGAAGAGGAAAAGAAACGGGGCGGGCTGTTCGGCCTGTTCCGCAAGAAAAAGAAAGAAGAACCGGCACGCACGACCACACGGGTAAGCACGACGCCCAACACCCGGCACATTGCGGAGATGCGTCGGTTTGAGGAAGAGATGCGTACGGCACTGGCAGAGCAGGAACAGGCATTCTCCCATCTGTCGGACTCACTGAAAATACGCAACAGCATACTGAACCGGAACCTTTCGAGGCTGATACGGGAAATCGGACAGGACGAGACGGAACGCATGGAAGAAAGACACATGCGGGTGGCGGAACTGAGAGAAACGGCATTCGTACTGATATGCGGCATATCGGCGGCAGGTGTCCTGTGTGCAGTGCTGCTGTATGCAGTAGTCCGGAGGGACATCCGCCGCCGCACCAGAGACAGGAAACAGCGAGAGGAACTGATAGAGACCCTGCGCCGGTCGGTCCGGGAGAATGAAGAGCTGATAAAAAGCAGACAGAACATCATGCAGACGGTGACGCACGACCTGCGCTCACCGCTGACCGCCATCCGCGGCAATGCGGAACTGATACTGAAGGACGGGAACCGGGAGGCAACGGCGCTGCACGCGGAGCATATACGGCAGTCGGCAGAGCGTATGGGGGCACTGATGGAGAACCTGCTGGACTACTACCGCATAGACAACGGAAAGGAGACCGTCAGGGTGAAGCCGTTCAGACTGGCGGGAGTGGCGGAAACGCTGGAAACGGAGTTTGCCGCACGGATGGAAGAGAAACGGCTGGAGTTCAGGGTGAACAACGCCGCTGACGAGGTGGTCATGGGCGACAGGAACCTGATACTGCGTATCGGCAGCAACCTGCTGTCGAACGCACTGAAGTTTACGGAACGCGGGGGCGTGACACTGACCGCCCTGTATGCCGGAGGGAAATTCACGCTTGCGGTGGAAGATACCGGAGGAGGAATAGACAAGGACAAACGGGAACAGATATTCAAGCCGTTCGAGCGGCTGAGCAATGCCGCCACGCAGGACGGCTTCGGGCTGGGACTGTCGATAGTGAAAAGCCTTGCGGAACTGATGAAGGGCAGTATATCGGTGGAGAACATACGGAACACGGGCAGCCGCTTCAGCGTGGTGCTGCCGCTGCCCCAGGCGGAGAAAGCCGGAGAAACAGACCGCAAGGCAGCAGCGAGGCGGACAAGACTGGGCGGATGCTCGGTGTTGTCGCTGGACAACGACAGCATCATACTGGGGATGATACACGACATATTCGTGCAGAACGGTGTGCACTGCGACACCTGCACGAGCACGGGGGAAATGGCGGAGAATCTGCGCGAGGGACACTATGACCTGCTGACCACGGACCTGAAGATGCAGGACGCAAGCGGCTATGAGGTGCTGGAACTGCTCCGCACGTCGGACATAGGCAACTCACGCACCATCCCCGTGATGGTGGTGACCGGCTCGAAAAGCATCACGAAAGAGGAGCTGGCAGGTGCGGGCTTCGGCTCGGTGCTGTACAAGCCGTTCTCCATCGACGAACTGCTGACAGCCGCAGAAGAATGCATTGGTGAGGACAGCACCCCACGCATAGACCTCGGCCCGCTGTTCGCATACGGCGACAAGCGGCAGAGGCTGGAATGTCTGGTCAGGGAAACGGAGAAGGAAATGGCCGCCATACGGGAGGAAGCGGAAAGGTGTGACAGGGACAGACTGGACTACTGGATACACCATATCCGCAGCTCGTGGATGCTGATACATGCCGAAGGACCGCTGCAGGAGCTGTATGACGTGCTCCACGGAAACGGGACGGCAGAAGAAATCAGGGAGTATGCCGGAAAGGTAACCAGTCAGGGCGAAACGATCATCCGGCTCGCCCGAAAGGAAATGGAGAGAACGGTATGGGAAGAATAATAGTGATAGAGGACAACCCGGTATTCCGCGACCATGTCTGCGGAATGCTGGAGAAGGCAGGCTACAAGACCCGCACGGCATACGACTGTGCCGGGGCACGGAGGCTGCTGGAGGAACTGGACGATGGGGACATCATCGTGTCGGACCTGCGTCTGCCCGACGGGGAATGTACGGAAGTGCTGGAGCGGATGCGGGAAGCGGGTATCAGAAACCCGTTTGTCATCATGACCGACTATGCGCAGGTCGCATCGGCGGTCAGCTCCATGAGGCTGGGAGCCGAGGACTATATCCCCAAGACCCTGCTGCAGGAAAAGCTGCTTCCGAGGATAAGTGAGCTGGTACGCAAATCGGAAAGAAGGCATACCATGCCCATACTGGAACGCAGAAGTGCCGCATTCCGGACCATCGACCGGCGTATCTCACTGGTAGCCCCGACGGACATAGGGGTGCTGATACTTGGAGAGAACGGCACTGGCAAGGAACACGTAGCAGAAAAGATACATGCGCAGAGTACCCGGCAGAAAGGTCCGTTTGTCGCGATAGACTGCGGTATGCTGACACGGGAGCTGGCTGCATCCGAGCTGTTCGGATACGAGAAAGGCGCGTTTACGGGAGCCATAACCGGAAAGAAGGGCTGCATGGCGGAGGCTGACGGCGGCACGCTGTTTCTGGACGAGGTGGGCAACCTGCCCGCTGAGGTACAGCAGAAACTGCTGCGTGCGCTGCAGACCAAATGCTACCGTCCGACGGGCTGCACCCGCGAACGGAAAGCGGACGTGCGCATCGTGGCGGCGACCAACGAGAATCTGGAGAAGGCAGTGGAGGAAGGACGTTTCCGGCGGGACCTGTATCACCGCCTGAAGGAGTTTGTCATCAAGATACCGCCGCTGCGGGAATGCCGGGAGGACATCCTGCCGCTGGCGGAGTTTTTCCGGGAGCTTGCCAACGAGGAACTGGGACGGCATACGGAAGGATTCGACAAGGAGGCTGAAAAGGAACTCATGAGGCGGATGTGGGCAGGAAATGTGAGGGAACTGAAACAGACGGTGCGTTCCGCCGTCCTGCTGACGGAAGGAAGGCTGATAGGCGCCGACAGGCTGGAAGCGGAAAGTACGGCACAGGCAGGCAGCTCCCTGCTGCTGAAAGACGGGAATGAGGAAAGGGAACGCATCGTGCGGGCACTGGCACAGGCGGACGGGAACCGCGAAATGACTGCCGGACTGCTGGGTATCAGCCGCACGACCCTGTACAACAAGATGAAAGAATACGGTATCATGCAGAAAAAGAGCGAAAAATGAGAAAATCTCGACTGAAAATCCTATCTTTGCATGAACATAGGAGAAATACGGTACGGAGAAACACGGTTTTCCGTACCGACTAAGATATAGTATAGAATAAGACCGCAAGGCGTTTCTGGTGAAAATCTGGAAAATTTGAAGACAGGATACGATTGCGTGATGCTTATGCTATGCCTGGGCATAGCGTGCATTTACGTAATTCCTGTCAGGCTTTCCAGAGCCATCACCAGAAGTAGCGTAATTTGCACGCTATTTTTTTATTATATACGGCTTCCGGTCGCAACAGAATGACCGCTATGGCAAAAGTCCGATTACTCGCCGTCCTGACAATGGACGGCTGTCCGGCAGAAACAACCGGTCTGTCCGGGCGATGGCTTGGTTCCGACCAGTACGGGATAGGTGCGCTGAAAGAGGCTGCCACCTGCGTCCTGACAGAAGACACGTCGCTTACACTCCTCTCCAACCGGATGGAAAACACCGGCGATTCCCTGAACTATCTGATAGAAGCAACTGAAAAGACGGCAGGTATCATCAACGGCATGATACGGATGCGGCTTGTGGATGAAATCATCCTCTACATGGTTCCCGTCATTGCGGGAAACGGCAGCAGGCTGTTCCAGTCGTCGCTGCCCGAAAGCGAATGGACATGCACGGGAAGCAGACAATGGAAAGACGGCATGGTACGGATAGCCTACGGACGGAAAACACCCCGCCAACGGGTGGTGACGTTCGGAAAATAAACGCCCGGGACGTTCAAAAAGTGAACGTACGTTCAGATTCTGAACAAAAAATGAGGCGTCGGGAAAAGCTCTAAAAAATATTTTTAGCAAATATTTCTCTGAATATCAGTAAGATATATCCATGTGAAAAGAAAAACACTCCCGCAGGACCGCTATTTGTCCCATAGTTTTATGTGCGCACACTTCAAACCAAGTGTAATAACATAAAACTGAAAGAAAATGGAACACCTCATATTGACAGAAACAGACTTCTTCCGTCTGATAGACAACCCCGGCTCTACCGAACTGGAAACCGCATACAACGAGTTCACGACCACAGTCGTATCCCTGTGCAAGGAAAGGGAAAATGTCTGTCGGACTGTTTTCGCACTGAGCTATGCGGAAACGGAACTGCAATATCACGATGCCATGCAGGAGACGGACTCCAGCCGCAGCATGTATGTGAGAAAGGCGCTGTCGTTCGTGCGCAAGATGCTGAAATATTATCAGGTACGGCTGCATCGAGGTGGAGCCTTTGACGGAGGCGAAAAGACAAACCAAAGGCAGGACGAAGCCGCAGCGATGCAGTGGACGGGAAGCACGGCCGAGCTGGTGGAACTGATTTACGGTCTGGACGAGATGAAGCTCATCAACGGAGGGGAAACGGGCATCAAGGAGCTGCTGGCGAGATTCTGCCGCATGTTCGGTGTGGAAATAAAGGAGAACCAGTGCTACAACACCTATGCGGACATCAAACGGCGGAAGAACGAGAGCCGGACGTATTTCTTTGACAGGGCGGCGGAACGGCTGAACCGCAGGATGATGCGGGACGAGGAGGCGGAACGGAAGAGACGGTGAAGCCGTTCGTCAGAAAAACAGGCATCCGGAAAAGGGATTTGCCGAAAAATTCTTATCTTTGCAGCAGAGAACCAAATCATTAACAAGTCATGGCATTAGAAATCAAAGCAATTCCTACGCTGAAAGGGAAAGAAGCCGAACGTTTCGTGAAGGAAGCGGACAAGGCTTACCAAAAGAAGGAGAAAACAGATTTCAGCAAGCAGGTGAAAATAGCCCGTGCCATATTGAAAAAAGCCAATATGTTGTAAGTATGGGATTCCTGTTAGATAAATGCAGTTTCTCTCCATTGGACGAAAAAGTCATTGCAGATTGCAGTCCTTTTTCATGCGGAAATGCAGACCTGGACGAGTTCTTTCAGCATGATGCCCCGCTTTACAGCAGGCAGATGCTGGGAAAGAGTTACTGCTTCAGGCTGGACGAGAACCCATCCGTGATAGTGTGTGCCTTTACGTTATCGAATGACAGCATCCGTGTAGATATGCTGCCCAACAGCCGGGAGAAAAAAGTGCAGAAAAGCATTCCTTATTCCAAACAGATGCGCCGTTATCCCGGTGTCCTGATTGGACGGTTGGGCATCAATGTGGAATTTGCCCACCGTGGGATAGGAAGCGAACTGATGGAGTTTATCAAATCATGGTTTATCGACACAGGTAACAAGACCGGATGCCGTTTCCTTATCGTGGATGCCTATAATGAAGAAATCCCATTGGGATATTATCTAAAGAACGGCTTCACATTTCTGTTTTCAACGGAAAGTCAGGAAGCGGAGAATACGGGATTTGACAAAGACACGAAACTGAGGACCCGACTGATGTATTTTGACCTAATCGGACTGGTCGGTGAAGTGGAAGAATAAGAAAAGGCAATCACCAGACTAAAAAGACAATAAGCCTCCCAGGCGAGCTGAAAGGCAGCATACTTGGGGGGCGTTCTTTATTTATAACGGGAACAGACAAAAAAGGAAAATCCGTAACACGACAGGGAAAGGCTGTACGTGCTACGGATTTTCTCTTTTCATCTGACCGTATATCGGGTTATCTGCCGCTGAGGAGGTATTGCAGTTCGGGGTCGGACTGTATGCGCTGCAACTCGTCGGCGACAATCTGCCGGACCTCGGCACGGATACGGTTGTAGTTATCCTGGATCATCTCCTTCATGCGGTCGTTGCCATCGGCATCGGTAAAGTCGGTGATGACGGGTATAGGCCGGTAAGCCTGTTCCTCACGCTTCACTTTCTCGGCATCGACCACAATCTCGCAATGGAAAATCTTCTGTTCGATGCGCTCGTCGTAGTTGTCGGCGACGGCTCCCACGAACATGCCCTGCGTGAGCGTGGAAATCTTGCTTGCCGGAATCAGGCTCTCCATCTGCGTATTGATGGAAGTGGACTTGTCCTCGCGGTTGATGGTGATGCTCTGCCGCCTCTGGAGAATCTTGCCGAAACGCTCGGAAAGGGTCCTGGCGGTCTCGCCCACGACCTGACCGGAAAAGATGTTGCCGACGGTGTTCATGACCACGGCGGCCTCCTTGTCGCCGTAGTCGCGCTTGAGCTGGGAAAAGTCCTGAAAACCCAGCAGGGTGGAAACCTTGTTGCTTCGGGCGGTGGCAATCAGGTTGTCCAGCCCCTTGAAGTAAATCGTGGGCAGCTCGTCGATGATGATGGAGGACTTCAGCCTGCCCTTCCTGTTGACGAGCTTGACGATGCGCGAGTTGTACAGCCCCAACGCCGCCCCGTAGATATTCTGGCGGTCGGGATTGTTGCCGACACAGAGAATCTTCGGCTCGTCGGGATTGTTGATGTCGAGTGTGAACTCACTGTCGGACATGACCCAGTAGAGCTGCGGGGAAATCATGCGCGAGAGCGGAATCTTTGCCGAGGCTATCTGACCGGCGAGCTGTTCCATCGCCCCGCCCTGCCAGGCGTCCATGAACGGGGAAAGGTAGTTCTCCAGTTCGGGATAGCTGGTGAGAATCGGGAACAGGTCCTCGTAACGGCGGTTGAGCAGCTCGATGGCATGGGGAAAGGTGCAGTATTTCCCGTCCTGATAGATACGGAGGAACCATATCACGGCGGCGAACAGGATAATCGGAGACTCGACAAAGAAGTCGCCCTGCTTCTGCACCCAGGTCCTGTTCAAATTGAGCATTATCGTGTAGGCACTCTCGTAGGCATCGGTGATGTCCTCCATGAAATCCGGGTGTATGGGATTGCAGCGGTGTGAGCGCCGCGGGTCGTCGAAGTTGATGACGTAGAACTTCGGCCTGACCCTGTATGCGTCCATGTGGTTCAGCAGGTGGTTGTAGGCAATGGTGGAAAGGTCGCTGAACTTGAAATCATAGATGTACATGGCAAAGCCCTTCTCAATCTGCTGTTTGATGAAGCTGTTCACCACGGCATAGGACTTTCCGCTGCCCGGCGTACCCAGTACGATGGTGGCACGGAACGGGTTTACCACATTGATATAGCCATTGTTCCACTTCTTCCTGTAGTAGAAACGTGTGGGCAGATTGACGGAATACCCGTTCTCCATGAGGCGGGTCTCCTGCATGAAACTCTCGTTCTCGACATTGAACACGTCTTCCATGAGGTTGGTACGCAAAAGGCGGCTCATCCATGTGCCCGCCATGAGCAGGCAGACATAGCCCGCCGCCATTGAAGCGGTGTAGAGACCCGCAACCGCCTCCACCGGAAGCGGCAGGGACAGCACCCACCAGTTGCCGAAGAACAGCGCCAGCCCTGCGGCAAGTACCGTCCAGATCCGGCGCCAGGTGATTTTCTCCTCCTTGACACCCTTCGTGCCGAGGCACGAGAGCGCGAGCAGAAGAAGGGCAAAGAGCTTCGTGTAGAGAATGTGATGGAACAGTCCGGCGGTACGGTCGAAGTTCATCAGTACCCGGTCCACGACACCTATGCCGATGCCCCACAGCCTTACGGCCTCGTAACAATACCAGTAGAGGTGGATGACCACCAGAATAATGCTTACGGCACGGAGAAAATCCATGATTTTCGCCAGTGCCCTCAAATCGTCTTCCTGTTGTGACATAATCTGTTTCTGTTTTCAAGTGAATGACTGAATTATAATCCCTGTCCCTTGCGGCGCTTTTTCCGCCTGTGCCTGAGGTCGCGCTCGAAGGCGGCTTCTTCGGCCTGTGCGCCCGAAGCATCGCCGCCGAGCAAGCCCAAGCCGGAGGAATACCCCTCGTCGTATTCCACGGCGGGACGGGTGTCGGGCTGCTGCCCGTCCACGGTAATAGTGAACGGTATGGGCGGAGTGCCGGCATACGGCAGGGTGAAATGCTCCTGCAGGGCATTGGCGGAAAACTCCCTGCCCAGACGAGAGCCGTTGAGCACGCAGCCCGTGCGGTGGTCGATGAAGGTCGCCCCGTAGATGCGCCCTTCGTCGGTATGGCGGAACACCACATCCACGCCCTTGTCCCGGAGAAGGGTGACGAACTCCTCGCGGCGGTATGTCCGGGCAAGCGCGGCGGCGACGGTACGGCGGGTCGTCTCCGCCAGACGCCTGTCGCAGATTTGTTCCTTGGAGTATTCAAACCTGCGCTGCACGGCTTCGTAGCCGACGGACTTGCCGATGCGGGAAGCCTTGAAGGGAGTGCCGGTCCTGTTACCGGTATCATCAGTGGCGGAATAGACCATCCCGTGATACTCGCGCCCGTCCACCATGCCACGGGCTTCCTCCACGGTGACGTTGTAGAGCGAGAGCAGAGCGCGGTATTCGCCCATTGTCTGGAACTTGTAGCCTGCCATGACCGCCTTGGCTACATTCGATACCTGCCGCTTGACATCGCCCTGCGATGTGTCCACCGGGCGGAGCGGGTTGTCGGTACGGAGCTGGCGGCGGTCAGCCGGGTGCAGCCCGTACTTCTTTTCCAGCTCGGAGGTGATGCGCTTGCTGCGGCGGTGGATGAAATCGCGGTTGAGCCGCCTTCCCTGCTCGTCCACATTGACGGAGACGATGTGCAGGTGGTGGCGGCTGATGTCCTCGTGCTTGAACACGAGATAAGGCTGGTCGCCGTAGCCCAGCCTGTCGAGATACTCGCGTGCGAGCTGTTCCAGTTCCGTGTCGGTCAGATGGTCGTCGGGGTGCGGATTGAGAGAAATGTGGATGACCTTATTACGCGTGCGCACCTGCTCCGGCATGAACCGCTTGAAGTCCTGTTCGGCACGTGCCACGTCCACCCGTCCGCTGCCGTCGTCGAAAATCCGGTTTACGGCAAGGAGTCTGCCTTCGCCCTCATTCACTTTCAGGCCGTTGTAGGCGAGTGCGCCGTACAACGATGTTCCCATGCTTATCTTCGCGACCATCTTTCCTCAAACTCTTTTGAAAGTTCCATGACCTGCCGCGTCAGAGCGGCCAGTTCCTTCGTGCATTGCTCCAGCTTGTAGAGCAATGCCATCGCCTTCTTTTCCGAGAAATGGCAGCGAAGCTCCCTGACCACCTGGTTGTAGTTGTTGCCGACCATGCGGTACTGCGCATGGAAAGCGGAGAGCTTCGTGCAATAGTCCAGCAGCGTCCTGTCCGTGACCAGCACACGGAAGGGCTGTCCGAAGAAGTGTGCTTTCAGGAACACTGCCCTCGCGTACACGCCGGATTTCTCATACATGGCAAGAAACTTCTGCCATTCCTCATTGTCGAAGCGCACCATCACGCAGTGCGACTTGCGGCTCTCTTTCGGATGCCGCCCCCATTTAAGGGACGCTTCATCCCCGTTCTTTTTCTTGTTCATCTTTATTATGGATTTAGTGGTTCGTTTCACGGCACAAGCGCAGCTTCCGGCACGCATACCGCAGGTAGGAAACAGGCTTCCCGACTTCGGAGGGGAAGCCCTCCCCCGCAAGGGGCAAGGTCGTTTCCGGGAGTAACCGGAAACCCTTTGAGTTACTCAAAGGACACCTTGCTGTGTCTTTAAGGACACAAGAATCCGTACACGACGGATTGGGGATAAACCTGCTATAACAACCCATAAAGGTATCGGTCGCCCGATACCCTTCGGCTGCCCAAAAGAAGGACGGAGCCGGGGGTACGATGTGCGCATCGGGAGCGTTGCCCTGCCGCTTGGGGGCAAAGGTACGGGGTAAAAACACACCGGGAAGTGGTTGAAAAACGCCACAAGCTACCGGAACGAAGCCAAATGCTGCCACGCAAAGGGGAAACGATACAGACCGGCGGATTTGTATATTCCTTTGCGGACAGAAACGATGAAGCAACAAGGCAAATAAATGGACATGGACGGAAACAGACATTTGAAAAGGCAGGTCCGCACGGACGGACAGACACACAGCTCCGCTGGCGTACTGACATACATACGTACTGATGCACTGACGTACATACGTGCTGACGTACTGACGTATTGGCGTATGACAATACACCAGCGGAGACTCAAACCAAGACCTCCGTAGAAATGCGTGTATGCAAGAAAGTGCGCATACGCATATATACAGAGGCAGAGAAATGAACAGGCGGGGAAGCATACCGCCACAGTCATAAACCCACAACGATTAAAACATACAGAAAAATGAACAAGGAAACATTCGTTGCATTCGCAACACAGAAAGGCGGTGTCGGCAAATCGACCGTCACCGCGCTCGTAGCCAACTACATCCACAACGTGATGGGGATAGATGTCGCCGTGATAGACTGCGACGAGCCGCAGCACAGCATCGCCGGGCTGCGCGACAAGGAAACGGCACTTATCGAAAAGAACGACAGCCTGAAAGCCGTTGCCTGTGAACATTTCCGCAAGTCGGGGCGCAAGGGATTTCCCATCGTCCGAAGCAACGCCGTGCAAGCGCTGGACGATGCGGACAGCCTGCTGTCAGAGAAAGGATACCAGCCGGAAATCGTGTTCTTCGACCTGCCGGGCACGCTGAAAAGCGACGGGGTGATAAAGACGCTCTCGCAGATGGACTACATCTTCACGCCCGTCAGCGCCGACCGCTTCGTGGTGGAAAGCGCATTGCAGTTCGTGATGATGTTCAACGACAACCTCGTCACCACCGGGCTTGCCAAGACGAAAGGCATATCCCTCTGTTCTGGACAATGGTGGACGGACGGGAAAAGACCGGGCTGTACGACCTGTACGGGAAGCTGTTCGCCGAAAACGACTTCCATGTCCTTGACACGAGGCTGCCCGACAGCAAGCGTTTCCGCCGCGAGCCGTCGGACGACCGCAAGTCGGTGTTCCGCTCGACCATCCTGCCGCCGGACGCCTCCATGCTGAAGGGAAGCCGTATCCGCGAGCTGTCGGAAGAGATATGTTCCATCATCAACGGATAAACCTCATGGCAAGCCGAAAATTGAATACGGAGGGCATAGACGAAAGCCTGCTGCTTGCCTCCATAGGAAAATCCCGTCAGATGGGCGGACCTCCGGCAAGGGAAGGAACGGACGAACCCGATGCCGGCAACGTACCGGAAGATGCGGTACAGCCCACGGAAGCTAAAGCACGGAGCGAACCCGCGAAAAGAAAGAAGCCTGACTACGGCTCGACCTTCCTCAAACGGAACGAGGTGAAACTCCGGCACTGCGTGTACATCAGCAAGGAGGCACACAGCATCGTTTCCAAGATAGTGAACACCATCGCCGACAAGGAAATAACCGTGGGCGGCTACATCGACACGGTGCTGATGCGCCACTTTGAGGAGAACAAGGACGAAATCAACGACCTGTACCGCCGCAACAGGGACAATCTGATTTGAGGAAAACATTGTATCACATAAAAAAGTAAAGACGAAATGAAACTGAACATCCAAATTTTCAAAAGAAAGCAGAGAGAGGAAGCCTATAAGGGCAAGTGCCTGAACGGATGCAAGCCGGAAGGCACCGCACGGAAGGCGGTGTACATCAGCCGGGAGAAGTACAAGGCGGTCAGGCGCATAGCGGGCATGGCGGGAGAAAACGGGATGACCATATCCGGCTATACAGACCGCATCGTCACCGAACACCTTGAACACCACGGTACGGAGCCGGAGAGCCTGCACAGGAAGAAAAGCCACGATGTTGTCGGACAGATAGCGGTAAGCCTATGGTGACGCTGCTGCTAATCCTGATGATGGCGTGCAACCTGTGGGTACTGCTCTACCTGACATGGGAACGCAAGGAGTCACGAAAAGCTGACGGCAAGGACGGCATTGAACCGGCACGGGAACCGTTGCCCGATGTCATTGGAAAAAGCAGGTTCAGAATGCCGGAAATGAAGCCACAGGCTGCCACTCCGACGCCAAATGCTGCCACGGAAATGCAAAGCGAGGCGGTGGACGAAAAGGACGTTACCTTTGACGACGAAATGGAAACCGCCGGCAGCCACGCTGCGGAAACGAAGCCGTCGCGCCAAGTGCCCGACGAGGATCTGGACGAGGTTTTCAGGGACAACCGCGTCCACGACACGGACGGGGAACTTGAGGAAGAGCCGCCACAGGCGG
>ULUY01031668.1_pt1 | contig 18447 bp, 15 predicted proteins | sample 1959031 | NCBI WGS metagenome assembly ULUY01 (sample SAMEA4835774, study PRJEB28245) | human gut metagenome | biome: gut microbiome; material: fecal sample | place: Denmark | collected 2008
TGGATTTTATTTTCATCTTTAATATGCCTGTTTGTTTATTGGAAATATAACAAACTTCATATTGATTCTCTTATCAGTAGCCGCAAGTGGTTGGTGCATTTTTCGCCTTAAGAAAGGAGGGAAAAGACGTAAATTATATTATGCAGGAATCGTACTGTCATTATTGATGATAGTTTTGTGCATCAGAGGTTCATACCATATATTTCAATATTGCGACTTCTATAATAAGATTCTTCGACCAACAAGCTCCTTCTATTTAGATGAGTTGTCTTTATCCCCTGAAGAATGCAGGGAAGACTTCGACGAAATAACGGACATCGTACAAGGCAACTATGCTCCAATAGCCCGTCATAAGGGTATCGACTTAAAGGAACTCAACAAGAAATATAAGGAGGAAATGAAGGCTGTAAAAAATGCAGAACAATATGGTTTACTCTTATTACGATACTTCAGCGACTTGCAGAATATGCATACGTTTATATTCGCATCAGAGTACAAAAGCGGAGTGTCTGTGGGCAGCAGAAACGATTCGGTCTGGATTGTCCACTGCCCGAATAAGAATATCAATCTACAACAAAAAGATTTGATTTTAGCGGTAAACAGAATTCCTACGGCAGAGTATATAAAACGACAGATGGGAATTACTCCTGCATCGACAGACAATGCCAGAAGGGAAACCGCCGCATTGAATATACTTTCTTCGTATACAGACTCTTGCAAGTTGGTTACAGTACAGCGTAACGATTCTGTTTTTAGCGTTTCTTTACCTCTCTACAAGCAAAAGGAAATTGCGACAAGATTAGGTAAGGTGAATCATAAAGACAGCCTGACGGCCCGTGACATTTCTGTCCAAACAGTTGCCACGTGGGTAAACATGTTCAAAGGACTGGACGATGTTGGATTTATTCATATAAAAAACTTCAAGCAAGGAAGCGTAGAAACCTTTTGTCGACATATTAAGGGTGAATTTAAGTGTCCTTATCTGATACTTGATTTGCAGAGTAATCCTGGCGGAACAAAACAGAATGTCATAGATATTGCACCTTACCTCATTTCCCGGACAACAACCATAGGAAATCTTACAATCGAAAGTAACAGTGCCAAATGCTACAAGGGAAAATTATTTGTCTTGATAGACAACTTCACATCATCAGGTGCTGAAACACTGGCTGCAATATTAAAAGGACAACCAAACACCCTATTAATAGGGCATCGTACTGCTGGAGATTGTGGTAGCAGAGGATATAATTTCAAGACCTCGCACGGCATTGAGTTCAAGTTGGCTACACAGCCGCCTTATTTATTGCCGGACGGCGTAACATGGAGTGAAGGACAGGGAATTGCCCCTGACATAGAAGTAAAGGAAAGTTTACCATGGGAAGAGGAAACTGTTTTTAACATAGCAATCAATTTAATCACCAAAGACAAACAAAAAAATGCTTATGAATTCAAATGATTTAAATCGGCTGTTGAGTTTCCTTACAACACGTGAGGGAGCCATGATTACATTTTCGGAAGAAGATGTGAAATACTTGAAAGATGAATCGGATATCAAGGTGTACATAGTAGAAACAGATGATGTATCACCCAATAATAGAATGCTGAAGATTAAAGAAAAGTTTAAGCAACAAACCGAATTTACCGCCGATAACTTCCAGCACGGTTTGTTCCTTATCGAAACGAATCCTGAGCACCAACTTCTGATTGAAGAACTTCGGGATTTCCATGATGAAGTATTTGATAAAACGCTTAAATGGGGTTTAAGACAAAACCCTCAAATAGCATCCGTAAAAATCACCATTGTTTTTAGCAGGAAAAGCATCGGCTGCTTAAAAGATTTGCTGAATAGGTACACATTTGAAGATATAGTACCATACATACAGCAATTGTCCAGCCATATACCTGTTGAAAACGTAAATGAATATTATGCAAGATTGAAATCTTATGAGGCTACACCAACAGATAAAAGCATCCGCATTGCATCAAGATTTGAAGGTTGCTATCCGAGAATAGACATGAATGCTTGTATGTTAAATGAACAGGGAGTAATTACGTCTCCGATAATCGGTTATGATCCTTTGTGCGAACTGGCAAATATGGCTATCTACATAGACGATAATATACAAATCTCTGAGAAAGAAGTTCTGGCCGGATTATTGCTGGAAATAGCTACAAGCATGTAGGATATTGACGGAGTCAGAAACTTACCGGTCAGGTTCAACCAGCAGATACGCGACGGGATTTATGGCCAAACATATTTCGGTGTTTGTTTCACTTTTTTCGGTTCTTTATGTGGCATCCGTCATGCGGAAGCATTGTATAATATCAAATTATCGGTATCTTTGCCGCCATGACAAGTTACAGAAACCGGAATTTCATGAACGACGAGATTATTTTTGCCGACGATTTTGCCGCGCTACGCTCAAGAAACATGTCGCAATATTGCCCGCATGCCCTTTGCCATGCGGGTGAAATGACATTTTACCTGGGTGGAAAGTCTTTTCGAATGATTGCCGGAGACTGCATCATCTTTGTCCATAACGAACTGATAACGGATATATAAACTACGGACGACTTTCGTGCGAGAGTGTTTTGCATTTCTTATCCTTTTTTTATAAGGACATACCGAGAAATGACTATGATGTGAATAGCAAGCTGAGCTTGCTCCAGAATCCAGTCATGCCGCTGAACAAAGCTGGGCAGCGGACATTCCTCGAAGATGTATCATTGATTGAGAAATGGCTGGAATGTAATGCCTACCATTTTTACAGTGAATTGAATTGATAGGATGCTATACGGAGGCCTTTATTCTGGACTTTTACGACTTTCATGCCCAGCTATACGGATAATTTTCCGTATCGAAACAGAGCACCGACATTATGAACCGTTTTGTCGAACTGTTACGGTCCGGGCTGTACCAGACCCACAGGGAAGTATCATTTTACGCTTCGTAACTATGCATTACCCCCAAATACCTTACCGAGGTGAGCAAAAAAGCAAGCGGCTTCCATGCCAATTTCTGGATAGACCGATTTACTATTACCGAGATAACCCGATTGTTGTGCGATAAGACCTTGACATTAAAAGAGATTTCGAAAAGAATGAATTTTGCATCCGTTTCTTATTTCTGCAGGTATGTAATGCGTATTTTGAAAGTAACCCCATCAGAGTACAAGAGTAATCGTTTGGGAAACTGAATAATTGAATTAGAATGATAGCATAATATGATTAGAGAGGTCAAAAAAACGGATTATCCGATTCTTGTGGATATTTGGGAAAGTGCAGTGCTGAGTACACATGATTTTCTGAAACAGGATGATTTTTTGTATTATAAAGGACATCTTCCTGCTTACTTCCAGCACGTCGTTTTATATGGATTTGAACAAGACGGCTGTTTGGCCGGCTTTATAGGAGTGGCAGAAAATAACATTGAAATGTTGTTCGTTCATAACGATTACCGGAACAGGGGAATTGGCAAAAAGTTAGTAATGTATGCCATTGAAAAAATGCAAGTGTACAAAGTTGATGTGAACGAACAGAATATACAGGCTGTAGGTTTCTACCAGCATATGGGATTTTCGGTTATAACCCGTTCTGATTTGGATGCAGAAGGAAAAGCGTATCCGATTTTGCACATGCAGCGATAAGATAGTTAACTGATGGAAGAGCAGGCTTACGGTCAGTTTTGAGGGGATGTACTGGACGTATCCGTCTTCGATTTTCCGAACCATTTGTCAATGAGCAGTGCCAGTGCGCCATCACCAGTTACATTGCAAGCAGTGCCGAAACTGTCCATGGCAATGTAGAGGGCAATCATCAGTGCCTGTGCATTCTCATCGAATCCCAGCATGGACGACAGGATACCGAGCGAAGCCATGATGGCACCTCCCGGAACACCCGGCGCAGCTACCATTGTCACTCCTAACATAAAGATGAATCCGGCGAACATCTGGAAATCGTAGGGAATGTCCTGCATCATCATCAAGGCCAGGGCGCAGGCCACAATCTTCATGGTACTTCCGGACAGATGGATGGTGGCACACAGAGGGATGACAAATCCGGCGATACCTTCATTCACTCCGTTTTGTATAGTCTGTTTCAGGGTGACGGGAATCGTAGCGGCCGATGACTGTGTACCTAATGCCGTAAAGTAGGCCGGCATCATTCTTCCTAACAGGCGGAACGGGTTCTTGCCTACGAACATTCCGGCGATGCAGTATTGGAATATCAGCAGGAAAATATGCAGAAGGAAGATGATTCCGATAATCTTGACAAAGACTGCCAGCACGTGGAATACCTGTCCGGAGTGAGTCATGTTGAAGAAGATTCCGAAGATGTAAATCGGAAGCAGGGGGAGTATGACAGCCTGTATGGTCTTGACAATGATTTCCTTGAAGTCGTTGCACGCATTTTTCAAGTAATTTGTATCCAGGTGTGCCAATCCCAGTCCGACAGTAAATGCCATGACGAGGGCGGTCATTACGTTGAGAGGTTCCGGAATAGCTACCGTAAAGAAAGGGGTAACACCTTTGGCCTCACTGATTTCGGATAAAGGAATATTTCGGGTAATAAGGTCAGGAAAGAAGGTTTCTCCTACACCGAATGAAAGAAAACCGGAGAACAGTGTGGCCCCGTAAGCCAGAAGTACAGTGGCTACCAGCATCTTCCCGGCACCTTTTCCAATATCGGCAATGGCGGGAGTAACCAGTCCGACGATAATAAGCGGAATGATAAAATTCAGGAACTGGCTGAACAATGCGTTAAATGTCACGAACACGCGTACGGGAAGTTCCGGTGAAACCGTTCCGGCAGCAATACCCAGTGCGATGGCAATCAGAATTTGTGGCAGGAGGCCTAGTTTAATCTTTTTCATATCGTTGACCTTTTGGAGCAAAGATAGTATAATAATCCTGAATAAATGATACACCCTTCCTGGAGAAATGATTACTTTTGTACCCGTGAAAAAATAATTTAACGAAATTATGGAATCGACTCAAAAGAAGATTAACAAAGTAGAGCTTCGAAACTTGCAGATTGAAGACTACGCACAGCTTGCCCAGTCGTTTACCCGCGTATATGCAGATAAAGATGTGTTCTGGACACACGAACAAATTGAGAAACTAATCAGTATTTTTCCCGAAGGACAGATTGTAACGGTTGTAGATGATAAGATAGTGGGGTGTGCACTTTCCATTATCGTAGATTACGATATGGTGAAAGGTGATCATACCTATGCCAAGGTGACCGGAAATGAAACTTTCAATACGCACAATCCGAAAGGTAATATTTTGTATGGTATTGAGGTATTTATTCATCCGGAATATCGTGGATTACGTTTGGCACGTCGTATGTATGAGTATCGCAAGGAGCTGTGTGAAAAGTTGAACCTGAAAGCCATCATGTTTGGTGGCCGAATTCCCAACTATTACAAATATGCAGACCAGATGCGTCCGAAGGAGTATATAGAGAAAGTCCGTTCGCGTGAAATCTATGACCCGGTACTGACTTTCCAGCTCTCTAATGACTTTCATGTTCGCAGAGTGATGCGTAATTACCTTCCGAACGACGAGGAGTCAAAGCACTGTGCGACTTTGCTTCAATGGGATAATATTTATTATCAGCCGCCTACAGACTCGTTTGTGGACAAAAAGACAACGGTGAGAGTCGGACTGGTACAATGGCAGATGCGTTCTTATCAGACGCTGGATGATGTGTTCGAGCAGGTAGAGTTTTTTATCGATGCCGTATCGGGCTACAAGAGCGATTTCGTGCTGTTCCCTGAATATTTTAATGCACCGCTGATGGCAAAATTCAACCACATGGGTGAGGCTCAGTCTATTCGTGCATTGGCACAGTACACGGAAGAAATCAGAGACCGTTTCATTAATCTGGCCATCAAGCACAACATCAACATCATTACCGGTAGTATGCCTTATGTGAAGGAAGATGGTGGACTTTATAATGTAGGCTTCCTTTGCCGTCGTGACGGAACATACGAGATGTACGAAAAGATTCATGTCACTCCCGATGAAGTAAAGAGCTGGGGATTGAGTGGAGGAAAAAGAGTACAGACCTTTGAAACCGACTGTGCTAAAATCGGTGTGTTGATATGTTATGACGTGGAATTCCCGGAACTGTCTCGTCTGATGGCAGATCAGGGCATGCAAATTCTGTTTGTTCCGTTCCTGACCGATACGCAGAACGGATATTCACGTGTACGTGTATGTGCGCAGGCACGTGCCATCGAAAACGAATGTTTTGTGGTTATTGCCGGAAGTGTAGGTAACCTTCCTCGTGTGCATAACATGGACATTCAGTATGCGCAGTCGGGAGTCTTTACTCCTTGTGACTTTGCCTTCCCGACCGACGGAAAACGTGCGGAAGCTACTCCGAATACGGAAATGATCCTGGTTTCAGATATTGACCTGGATTTGCTGAATGCACTTCATACTTACGGAAGCGTACGTAATCTGCGCGACCGTCGTAACGACTTGTATGAACTTCGTATGAAGAAGAATGCGTTGGAAAATAATTGAAGAGTAAAATAAAAGGCATAAAAAATCCCCGGGTTGCATTGAACGACCCGGGGATTTTTTTATGCTTACTCTTTGTATAAATCTTCATGATAATCAAACAGCCATTCCGCATCGGCCAATAGAGGATGGTGTTTGTCTTTTTCTGAAAGGATGACCTTTTCCGTCGGAATTCTCCAGTCAATTTTCAGTGCCGGATCGTTCCAGGCAATGGCTCCCTCGCTTTGAGGTGCATAAAAATTATCGCATTTGTACTGGAAAATAACCTCGTCGCTTAATACGCTGAATCCGTGAGCGAATCCGCGCGGAATGAAGAATTGGCGGTGGTTGTTTTCTGTCAGTTCTACGGCTACGTGCTGTCCGAATGTCGGGGAACCTTTCCGTATATCTACCGCCACATCCAGTACGGCTCCTTTAATGACCCTTACCAGCTTGCTTTGTGCAAAGGGTGGTTTCTGGAAATGCAGTCCACGCAATACTCCGTAGCTGGATTTACTTTCATTGTCTTGTACAAAATGAATGGTGCGTACCTGCTTGTCAAAATCTCTTTGGGAAAAAGATTCAAAAAAGTAACCTCTCTCATCTTTAAACAGGCGAGGTTCAATGATGACCACTCCTTCAATCTCTGTCTTTATTACTTCCATTTTTATATGATGAAAATCATTTATTGGTTGTTTCTTTCCAATTCGTCAATTACCTTTAATAAATATTGGCCGTACTGGTTCTTCAGCATCGGCTGAGCCAGTTTACGCATCTTTTCAGGGGTAATCCATCCTTGTCGCAGGGCAATGCCTTCCAGGCAGGCAACTTTCAGGCCCTGGCGTTTTTCGATGACCTCGATATAAGTGGATGCTTCAGCCAATGAATCGTGTGTACCGGTATCCAGCCAGGCAAATCCTCGGCCTAAAGTTTGCACTTTCAGTTCACCATCGGCCAGGAAACGCTGGTTAACGGTGGTAATTTCCAGTTCTCCGCGTGCGGAGGGTTTGATGTGTTTGGCTACTTCTACGACCTTGTTAGGATAGAAATAAAGTCCCGTTACGGCATAGTTTGATTTAGGATGCTGTGGCTTCTCTTCAATGGAGAGACAGTTTCCTTCTTTGTCGAATTCCGCCACTCCGTAACGTTCCGGGTCACTTACCCAGTAACCGAATACGGTAGCTTTTCCTTCTTCTTCGGCCATACGTACAGCTTCTTTCAGCATGACGGTGAAGCTGTTGCCATGGAAAATATTATCTCCTAATACCAGACAGGCCGCATCATTGCCGATAAACTTTTCTCCAATAAGAAAAGCCTGTGCCAAACCGTCGGGGGAAGGTTGTTCTGCATATTCAAAGTGTACTCCGAAATCACTTCCATCGCCTAACAGTCTGCGGAATCCCGGCAAATCATAGGGAGTGGAAATAATCAGGATGTCACGTATTCCTGCTAACATCAGGACGGATATGGGATAATAAATCATGGGTTTGTCGAAAACAGGAAGAAGTTGTTTGGAAACTCCTTTTGTAATGGGGTAGAGGCGGGTGCCTGAACCTCCGGCAAGAACAATACCTTTCATTTCTGTTGTATTTAAGTTGGTTTTCTGCAAAGAAAGCTGTTTTTTGCGAGAACTCAAAGATAAGAGGAGGTAAAAGGGGGTAAAAAGTCGTTTTTGTAAAGAAAAATGCAATTTCCTTTCTTCAGGTATTGCAGGTTAAAAAAATAGTTGTACCTTTGCAACGCATTTGAGAAAAACAAGTGCAGCGGACATCGGTTCCTTGGATGAGTGGCTTAGTCAGCGGTCTGCAAAACCGTGTACGGCGGTTCGAATCCGCCAGGAACCTCGCAAATTAGAAAGAGAGAACTTCTGGTTCCTTGGATGAGTGGCTTAGTCAGCGGTCTGCAAAACCGTGTACGGCGGTTCGAATCCGCCAGGAACCTCCAGAAAGTTTGAATGCACTCTTAGCTCAGTTGGTAGAGCAACTGACTCTTAATCAGTGGGTCCAGGGTTCGAATCCCTGAGGGTGTACGAAAAGAGATTACCATTGTGGTAATCTCTTTTTTTATGCCTTTTTTCTAAAATCTGCTCTTAAACATAGATAATACTTTTGTGGTCTTGTGTAAAATATTTTCCTTTGCATCAGGATAGTTCAGCACAGATAAAGTCTTGATATGGAAAAGAATATAAAATTCGGGCAACAGTCTACCAAAGTGAAGCAGCTGTCGGATCTCATCGAGCAGGATATTTTGGTAGGAAAGTATCGCACCGATACGAGTCTGCCTTCCATCAATGCATTGAGTAAGACTTATCATGTGTCGCGGGATACTGTATTTAAAGCCTTTGCGGATTTGCGTGAGCGAAAACTGATAGATTCTACTCCCGGTAAGGGGTATTATGTAACCAACCGGAAAGAAAAGATTTTTTTGTTGCTGGACGAATATTCTCCTTTCAAGAATACCTTATATAATAGTTTTGTCAAGAAACTTTCTGTGTCGTATAAGGTAGATCTCTGGTTTCATCAATATAATGAACATATTTTTAATACTATTCTATGCGAAGCCATAGGACGGTATAATTATTATGTGGTGATGAACTTTGACAATGAGAAGTTTTCTCCTTTGTTTGACAAGATTCCTTCTTCCCGTCTTCTGCTGCTTGATTTCGGTAAGTTTGAGAAAGGAAATCACTCCTATATTTGCCAGAATTTTGACGATGCTTTTTATAAAGCCCTGACTCAGCTGACTGCTCGTCTGGAGCGTTATCGTAAAATCGTATTCCAGTTGCCTCAGGAATCCAAGCATCCACAGACTTCCGTACAAAGTTTTGAGACTTATTGCGAGGATCACCATTTTGTAGGTGACGTGGTGAGTGAGGAAGATATACAAGAGGTAGAAAAAGGTGTGGTGTACATCGTTATTCGTCAGACGGACGTGGTGAATGTGATTAAGCGAAGCCGACAGAACGGTTTGAAATGTGGAGTTGATTTTGGGCTGATAGCTTATAATGATACGCCGGCATACGAGGTGATAGACGAAGGAATTACCGCTCTCAGTATTAATTGGGAGGAAATGGGACGGAAGGCTGCAAGTTTCATCCTTACGGGTGAAAGTGTACAAGAGTTTTTGCCGACAGAAGTGCATCTTCGGAATTCAGTATAAGAATGGAAGAATGAATATTATTATGCCGTAGTTTCAGCACAGTTCAGCATGGATGAACTTGCCTGGTTTGAAAAGAAAACAGATAGCATTAACTTTATAAATAATCGAAACATGAAAAATTACCCGAAAATTGGGATTCGTCCCACTATCGACGGACGTCAGGGTGGCGTGCGTGAAAGCCTTGAAGAAAAGACTATGAATCTGGCCAAAGCCGTAGCAGAACTTATTTCTTCTAATTTGAGAAACGGTGATGGTAGTCCGGTGGAATGTGTTATTGCAGATTCTACCATCGGTCGTGTGGCTGAAAGCGCAGCTTGTGCCGAAAAATTTGAGCGTGAAGGCGTAGGGGCCACCATTACAGTTACTTCTTGCTGGTGCTATGGAGCAGAAACAATGGATATGAATCCGTACTACCCGAAAGCAGTATGGGGATTTAACGGTACGGAAAGACCGGGTGCCGTATACTTGGCTGCTGTTCTGGCTGGGCATGCACAAAAAGGTTTGCCGGCATTTGGTATTTACGGACGTGATGTACAGGATATTGAAGATAATACCATTCCGGCCGATGTGGCAGAAAAGATTTTACGTTTTGCCCGTGCGGCTCAGGCAGTGGCTACGATGAGAGGCAAATCTTACCTTTCTATGGGTAGCGTGTCTATGGGTATTGCCGGTTCAATTGTAAATCCGGATTTCTTCCAGGAATATTTGGGAATGCGCTGTGAGTCTGTAGATTTGACGGAAATCATTCGTCGTATGACTGAAGGAATTTACGATAAGGAAGAATACGCCAAAGCGATGGCTTGGACTGAAAAATACTGCAAGAAGAACGAAGGAAAGGATTTCAATGTAGAAGCCAAGACCAAGACACGTGCGGAAAAAGATGCTGACTGGGATTTCATTGTGAAGATGACCATTATCATGCGCGACTTGATGAAAGGCAATCCGAAGTTAAAGGAAATGGGATTCAAGGAAGAAGCACTTGGTCACAATGCCATTGCGGCTGGTTTCCAGGGACAGCGTCAGTGGACGGATTTCTATCCGAACGGTGACTTCTCTGAAGCCTTGCTGAATACTTCTTTCGACTGGAACGGTATTCGTGAAGCTTATGTGCTGGCTACTGAAAATGATGCCTGCAACGGAGTAGCTATGCTCTTCGGCCATTTGCTGACTAACCGTGCACAGATTTTCTCTGACGTACGTACTTATTGGAGCCCGGAAGCAGTGAAACGTGTGACCGGTAAGGAGCTGACCGGACTGGCAAAGAATGGTATTATCCATTTGATTAACTCTGGAGCTACTACTCTGGATGGTACCGGACAGCAGACTGATGCAGAAGGTAATCCGACCATGAAACCGTCATGGGAGATTACAGAAGCTGAGGTTGAAAAATGTCTGGAAGCTACTACATGGTATCCTGCTAACCGGGATTATTTCCGTGGTGGTGGTTTCTCTTCTAACTTCCTGTCAAAAGGCGGTATGCCTGTGACCATGAGTCGCTTGAATCTGATTAAGGGACTGGGTCCGGTGCTTCAGATTGCTGAAGGATGGACGGTAGAAATTGATCCGGAAATCCACAAGCTGCTTGATGAACGTACCGACCGTACATGGCCCACTACTTGGTTTGTACCTCGTTTGTGCGATAAACCTGCCTTCAAGGATGTATATTCTGTAATGAACAACTGGGGAGCCAATCACGGTGCCATCAGTTATGGACATATAGGTCAGGATTTGATTACGCTCGCTTCTATCCTTCGCATACCGGTATGTATGCACAATGTGGAGGATGATAAGATTTTCCGCCCTGCTGCATGGAATGCCTTTGGTATGGATAAGGAAGGTGCTGATTACAGAGCATGTCAAAATTACGGACCTATCTATAAATAATCAATTTTACGCTGCCGGAACTGGCGGATTTTCCGTCTGTTCCGGCTTTTATTTGCTATTAAATTAAGATGTTATGATTCAGAACGAACATATTGAAGAATTTTTGAGACAAGCCCATCGGGTAGGTGATGCGGGATTAACAGTGTGCAGTAGTGGTAACCTTTCATGGCGTGTGGGCGATGAGGTACTGGTTTCCGGAACAGGTTCATGGGTACCTTCTTTGACAAAGGACAAAGTGGCTGTCTGCCGTCTGGAAACGGGTGAAATACTCAATGGGGTAAAGCCCTCTATGGAAAGTGTGTTCCATTTAGGTGTCTTGAGAGAACGTCCCGATGTAAATGTGGTGCTTCATTTCCAGTCTCCATACGCTACCGCAGTGGCATGTATGGAAGATACACCGAAAGATTTTAATGTAACAGCCGAAGTCCCTTGCCATGTAGGAGCGGAGATTCCGGTTATTCCTTATTTCCGTCCGGGTTCTAAAGAGTTGGCTGAAGCCGTGATTGCGGCCATGAAAGACCATAACTCCGTATTGCTTCAGAAGCACGGACAGGTGGTTTGCGGAAAAGACTTCAATCAGGCTTTTGAGCGGGCCATGTTCTTTGAGATGGCTTGTCGCATAATTGTGCTTTCCGGTGGAAAATACAAGACCTTGACAAAGGAAGAGATTGACGACCTTGAAACGTATATTTTAGGTAAGAAGACAAAATGAAAGAAGCATATTTGGCGATTGACTTCGGAGGAGGTAGCGGCAGGATGATTGCCGGCTGCCTTTCCGAGGGTGAACTCGTGCTGGATACGATATACCGTTTTCCTAACCGTCAGGTACGGATGGGAGGGCATGTGTACTGGGATTTCCTTTCTCTGTTTGAGGATATGAAGACCGGCATCCGTATGGCTGTAGAAAAAGGCTATACGTTGAAGAGTATCGGAATTGATACCTGGGGTGTGGATTTCGGACTGATAGATAAACAGGGAAATTTGTTGGGTAATCCGGTGTGTTATCGTGACGGCCGTACGGAAGGGATGCCCGAAGAGTTTTTCTCGAAAGTGGACGTAAAGGCGCACTATGCAGAATCGGGTACGCAGGTCATGGCCATCAATACCTTGTTTCAGTTGTATGCCATGAAGAAGGAAGACAATGCGCAGTTGAAGGCAGCCGACAAGTTGCTTTTCATGCCCGACCTGTTCAGCTATTACCTTACGGGAGTGGCTAATAATGAGTATAGCATAGCTTCTACGTCGGAACTGCTGGATGCCAAGGCACGCACCTGGAATTTCAAGTTGATTCGGGAGCTGGGGCTTCCGGAACACCTTTTCGGAGAAGTGGTTATGCCGGGAACTTCCCGCGGCTTTTTGAAACCGGAAATCAAGGAACAGATAGGAATAGACTACGAGGTAGAAGTGATTGCTGTAGCTTCGCACGATACGGCCAGTGCGGCTAGTGTAGTACCTCTTTCTGCCGAGGGAGAAAAGGTTGCTTTCCTGAGTTCGGGCACCTGGTCGCTGTTGGGAGTGATGAGTGACGAACCGATTCTGACGGAAGAAGCCCGTCTGGGAGGATTTACCAATGAAGGCGGTACGGATGGAAAAATCTGTTTTCTGCAGAATATTACCGGACTTTGGATACTTCAGAAACTGATGCAGGAGTGGAAGGAAGAAGGAAAGGATGTAGCTTATTCCACCTTGCTGCCGGCTGCAGAAGTGGCAGAAACTGATGCCTTGATTGACGTGGACGATACTGTTTTCCAGTGTCCGGTAAGTATGGCTGAGGCGATTACGAATTATTGTATCGCACATCAGCAAACACCGCCTTCCACGCAGGGAGAATTTGTGAAATGTGTCCTCCGTTCATTGGCGTTGCGCTATAAAACGGGTATGGAAGCATTGAACCGGCTCTTGCCTGAACCTGTAACGAAGCTTTATGTGATTGGCGGAGGAAGTCAGAACAAATACTTGAACCGGCTGACAGAAGAAGCTATTGGCATTCCTGTGGTAGAAGGGCCGGTTGAAGCGACTGCTATCGGCAATATCAGGCAGCAAATGAAGTAAAAACACCAAGAGGGCTGTAGCCGTCACTTAAAATCTAACACCATGAGTAATACATCAGAAAACAAATCTATATTGAAGAAGGATGGAGTGAGCTATCTGGTTCCGTTCATCCTGATTACCTTCTGTTTTGCCCTGTGGGGCTTTGCGAATGACATTACAAACCCTATGGTCAAGGCTTTTTCCAAGATATTCAGGATGAGCGTAACCGACGGGACCTTGGTTCAGGTGGCTTTTTATGGCGGATATTTTGCCATGGCCTTTCCGGCAGCCATGTTTATCCGTAAATATACTTATAAAGCCGGAGTCATGATGGGACTGGGCTTGTATGCCGTGGGAGCCTTGGCTTTCTTTCCTGCCAAGTTGACCGGAAACTATTATCCGTTCTTGTTAGCTTATTTTGTCATGACTTGCGGATTGTCTTTTCTGGAGACCAGCTGTAATCCTTATATCTTGTCAATGGGAACGGAAGAAACGGCTACCCGTCGTTTGAACTTAGCCCAGGCATTCAATCCTATCGGTTCGTTGATGGGGATGTTTGTCGCTATGAATTTCATTCAGAATCAGCTGCATCCGATGGATACGGCCGAGCGTGCCCAGCTTAGTCAGGCTGAATTTGAGGCGGTCCGTGATTCAGACTTGACCATCCTTATCACTCCTTACCTGACCATCGGCATTGTCATTCTGGTCATGCTTCTCGTTATTCGTATGTCCAAGATGCCAAAGAATGCGGATAAGTCTCATTCCATTGACTTTATTCCTACGTTAAAACGTCTGTATGCCGTGAAGCGTTATCGTTATGGAGTAGTGGCACAGTTCTTCTATGTCGGTGCGCAGATTATGTGCTGGACTTTCATAATCCAGTATGGTACCCGTCTGTTCATGGCACAGGGAATGGAAGAACAGGCTGCCGAAGTCTTGTCGCAGAAATATAACATCGTGGCCATGGTCATTTTCTGTATCAGCCGTTTTGTGTGTACCCTGATGTTGAAGTATATCAACCCGGGACAATTGTTGAAAGTGCTGGCCATTGCCGCTTCCTTGTGTGTGCTGGGAGTAATTTTCTTGCAGAACATATATGGTATGTATTGTTTGGTAGGTGTGTCAGCCTGCATGTCGCTGATGTTCCCTACCATTTACGGTATTGCTCTGAAAGGAATGGGCGATGATGCCAAGTTTGGTGCCGCAGGATTGATTATGGCCATTCTTGGCGGGTCGGTACTTCCTCCTTTGCAAGCCGCTATCATTGATTGCAAGACCTTGTGGGGGATGCCTGCAGTAAATCTGTCGTTTGTACTTCCGCTCGTTTGTTTTGTGGTTATCACTGTATATGGCCACAGAATGCGTCGGGAGCATTAAAAAGGGAGGATAACAAATCTTTTTTCCGGATTTTGCTGGGAAAAAGATTTGTTATCTTTACAATTTTGTTGCAGTATTAAATAAAGTCCCTATCTTTGCACATATTTCACCAACGACTGATGAATGAACTTAAAGACTAACTTGCTATTCATTTTATTATTGCTGCTGTCAGTGGCAGCCCAATGTGTTTTTGGCAACTTTCCGTTTGCCTTTTTTGCTTTTCCATTAGATGCTATTTTAGCCTTACTGTGGATTGCATTGATAGGATATGGCTATAAGGAGAAGCGTCATTCGGAAGCTGTCCGTCTGTGGCTTTCCCCGCAATGTACCTGCTGGACATTAGGCTGGTTTTTGGTCGGTTGTCTGGTGATAGGCTTGTTTCCCCAGCTTTCTGCGCAAGAGGCTGCAGAGAAGTCGGGGCTATTTTCTCGTTTAGGCTGTTATAATTTTATGTCTTCCTGGATTTTTGTTACCGGATTATTCGGGTTGCTGACTCATTTGGGAATGATTACCGTAAGACGTTTTTTCACGCCGGGGCGTAATCGGTGGCGTTTTATGCTGAATCATGCCGGATTGTGGCTGGCACTCTTTGCCGGATTTATGGGAAGTGCAGAGGAACAGACTTTACGCATTCCGGTATTTCGGGCTAATCCGAACAATGAAGCTTTTACCTCCGAGGGAAATGTGGTATACCTGGAGAAACCGTTGCAGCTGACAAACTTTACTGTAGAGCATTATCCCAATGGTACGCCACGCCGCTTCTTTGCCGAAGTGTCAATGGACGGAAAACCCATACATCTGGAAGTAAACCAGCCCTATTCGGCCAGCTGGGCAGAAGATTATTACCTGACTTCCTATGATGTGCATTCTGCCGAACCGGAATACTGCGTAGTGCAGATTGTGCGCGAGCCGCTGAAATACGTCATGCTGTTGGGCATTGTGATGATGCTGTGCGGAGGATTACTGCTCTTTTTAGCAGGACCAGACAAGCAGATGAGTAAATCTGTAAGTGAACTTGTTGACTGACTTTATATATAACTAACACTATTCTTGAATGATTACGTGGGATAATTTTTATTTGTTTGCCCTGCCTGCCATCGTTTTATGGGGAGCCGGAGCGGTTTTTGCCTTGTTCTCTAAAGAGCGGAGTCGATGGGCTATTGGGTTGACCTTGTCGGGTATACTGGTGTTTGCCGCCTTTATTACCGGATTCTGGCTGAGCCTTCAGCGCCCTCCTTTGCGTACCATGGGCGAGACCAGATTGTGGTATTCGTTCTTTATGGGTATATCCGGCTTGCTGACCTATCTTCGTTGGAAGTATCCCTGGATATTGTCTTTTTCCACTGTAGTAGGTGCGGTATTTGCGATTATCAATATTCTGAAACCGGAAATTCATGACCAGTCCCTCATGCCTGCCTTGCAAAGCCCGTGGTTTGTCCCTCATGTCACGGTGTATATGTTTTCCTATTCGGTGTTAGGCTGTGCATTCATCTTGGCCTGTATGGGACTTTACAAGCATCGGGAGAATTACCTTGAAGCCGCCGACAAGTTAGTTTATGCTGGATTGGCTTTTCTGACAGTCGGTATGCTGACCGGAGCAATCTGGGCAAAGGCAGCCTGGGGACATTATTGGAGCTGGGACCCGAAAGAAACCTGGGCAGCAGTTACGTGGACAGGTTATTTGCTGTACGTACATCTGCGCTTATTTCGCAGGAACACTCCGCGTACACTGTACTGGATACTGATTGTGTCTTTCCTTTCGCTACAAATGTGCTGGTATGGAGTGAATTACCTTCCAGCCGCACAGCAAAGCGTACATTTATACAACCGTTCTTAGCATTTTAACGTGTGAGATATTTATTGAGTTATTAAAATCTAATCAGTTTCTTATGAAGAAAAGAACAAAAATCATTTTTTCAGTGCTGGTGGTAGCTGCGGTATTGGCCGCAACCTATCGGGTGGTGAACCGTCCTCCTTCAGCCAGTTTGGAAAGCAGTGCTCAGATGGAAGAAATCATTGCGAGCAGCGGATGTATGGCCTGTCATACTGCAAATCCGGAATTGCCGTTTTATGCCAGTCTGCCGGTTGCCGGAAAGCTGGTCAAGGAAGATGCTCGTCTGGCCTACCGCTCTTTCGACATGACTCCGATGTTAGAAGCCTTGAAAAAAGGAGAGAAAGTCAGCGAGGTAGATTTGGCAAAAGTAGAGAAGGTGATATTGGACGGCACCATGCCTATGGCCAAATATTATCTGGTGCATTGGGGGGCTTCGTTGAACGATACGGAAAAGCAGATGGCACTTTCGTGGGTGAAGTCACAGCGTGCAGCTTTCTATCCGAATCAGCTGGCTCATGCACAGTGGAGCAATGAGACCATTCGTCCGGTTCAGGACTCTGTACCGGTAGATATGCGGAAAGTGATTTTAGGAAATCTGTTGTTCCACGACGTACGTCTGTCGGCCGATAATACCGTATCTTGTTCCTCTTGTCACGGATTGAATACCGGTGGAGTAGACAACAAACAGTTCTCTGAAGGAGTAGGAGGTCAGTTTGGTGGAGTAAATGCTCCTTCTGTATATAACGCACATTATAATTTCGTGCAGTTTTGGGACGGACGTGCTGCTACGTTGGCCGATCAGGCAGCCGGTCCTCCTTTGAATCCGGTAGAAATGGCTTGTAAGTCGTTTGATGAGATTTGCGAGAAATTGAATGCGGATGCAGCTTTCAGCAAGGCGTTCAAGGAAGTGTATCCCGACGGTTTCAATCAGGCAAACATTACAGATGCCATTCAGGAGTTTGAAAGAACCTTGCTTACACCGAACTCACGTTTCGATAAGTACCTGAAAGGGGATAATGCAGCTCTGACAGCTGAAGAACTGGCCGGATATGATTTGTTTAAGAAATACAACTGTGCTACTTGCCATGTAGGTGAGAACATGGGTGGACAGTCGTACGAACTGCTCGGCATCAAGCATGATTACTTTGCCGACCGTGGTACGGAACTGACCATAGAAGACAATGGCCGTTTCAAGGAAACAAAAAACGAAAGAGACCGTCATCGCTTTAAAGTGCCTGGATTGCGTAATGTGGCATTGACTGCGCCTTATTTCCATGATGGAACACAGGCTACGCTGGAAGATGCCGTGATAGCCATGGCCAAGTACGAGGTAGGCGTCGATTTGTCAACACAGGAAGTCGCACAGATGGTATCCTTCCTGCGCACATTGACCGGAGAATATCAGGGTAAGTTGCTGGTGAATGAGAATGACTTGCAGAAATAAGTAAGCACATCTTTTTTACTCTATATGAGCCGTTTCAGTCGTAAAGATTGGAGCGGCTTTTTTTCTGTTATTTTCCTGCCGTTTTATTTGGTTTATAAAATAAACTTATTTATATTTGTATTAAAGCAAGAGAGAAGCGCGCCTCCTTGCCTTTATTTTTCGCTTTGAGGGTGTGTCAAAATGCATACCCTCTTTTTTTATGACAA
>ULUY01099930.1_pt1 | contig 18230 bp, 11 predicted proteins | sample 1959031 | NCBI WGS metagenome assembly ULUY01 (sample SAMEA4835774, study PRJEB28245) | human gut metagenome | biome: gut microbiome; material: fecal sample | place: Denmark | collected 2008
TTCAGGAAACGATCGCGAAGATGGAAGAAGAGGGCATCATTTGTGGATATCCGACGCTGATCAATTGGGACTGCACAGACAACGAGATGGTAACTGCTTTGATCGAAGTCAATGTGGCACTTCACCGCGAAACCGGATTTGACAAAGTGGCGGAGCGCATTTACCAGTTTGACGAGGTCGAAAGTGTATATTTGATGAGCGGAAGTTTTGATCTTACGGTAATTCTCGAAGGAAAGAGTATGAAGGAAGTGGCAAGATTTGTCACCACCAAACTTTCACCGATTGAAGAAGTAGTCAATACCTCCACCTTTTTCGTGTTGAAAAAATACAAAGAGCATGGTCTTTTGATGGTGAGAGAGAAAAATGAACAAGAGAGGATGTTGATCACACCATGAGAAACCCATTGTCAAAAACAGTAATGGAATTAGAACCATCGGGAATCCGCCGTTTTTTTGACGTGGCAAATACGATGGATAACGTTATATCCCTGGGTGTAGGCGAGCCGGATTTTGATACTCCGTGGCACATCCGCGAAGAGGGCATCTATTCCCTGGAAAAAGGCCGTACATATTACACGTCCAATGCCGGACTTCTGCCATTGCGCCGGGAGATCAGCCGGTATCTGCATGACCGTTTTGACCTGCCTTATGGACCGGACGAGATTCTGGTTACGGTCGGAGGAAGCGAGGCGATTGATATCTGCATGCGCGCGATGCTTGATCCGGGTGACGAGGTCATTTTGCCGGAACCATGCTTTGTTTCTTATCTTCCCTGTGTGCGCATGGCAGGAGGTACGCCGGTTCGCATTTCACTTGAAGAAAAGGATGAATTCAAATTAACCGGCAAGAAATTGAAAGAGGCAATTACGGACAAAACAAAGATTCTTGTAATGCCATTTCCGAACAATCCGACGGGAGCAATTATGACGGCAGAGGAGTTACAGGTTATTTCTGATATTTGTAAGCAACATGATATCTTTGTTATGTCGGATGAGATTTACTCCGAATTGAGTTATAAAGGAAAGCACGTTTCGATTGCCAGCATTCCGGGGATGGCAGAACGGACGATCGTAATCAATGGTTTTTCGAAATCCTTTGCCATGACAGGATGGCGTCTTGGTTATGCAGCAGGTCCGAAGGAAATTATTAAACAGATGGTGAAGATTCATCAGTACATTATCATGAGTTCGCCGACGACAAGCCAGTACGCGGCGATCGAAGCACTCAAAAATGGGATGCCGGATGTCGAGAGGATGCGTGAAGCGTACAACCAGAGACGGCGTTTCCTTGTGAAGGCACTGCGCGACATGGGACTTCCATGCTTTGAACCTTACGGCGCATTTTATGTATTTCCAAATATTAGCAAATTCGGAATGACGAGCGAGGAATTTGCAACACGTCTTTTGCATGAAAAACGGGTAGCTGTTGTGCCGGGAGATGCCTTTGGAAAATGCGGCGAAGGATTCCTTCGAATCTCCTATGCATACTCTATTGAGGACCTGAAAAAGGCACTGGAAAAGATTAAGGAATTTATAGACACCTTATGATAATTATGTTATAATATTATGCATATGATGGCGATGAGAAAGGAGAAAAAAAGATATGGCTACATTAAATGCAGAGCATATTAATCCTTTTTTAATGGCTGCAAAGAAAGTGTTTCAGGATATGTGTTTTGTTCAGGTTCAGATACAGAAACCTGGTTTAAAAGAGGCGAACTTTGGTAAAGGTACCTGGGTTATCATAATTGGAGTTACGGGTGAGATGAAAGGCCAGGTATTATTGGCAATGTCCGAAGAAGATGCTTGTAATATCGCTTCGAAAATGTGTATGATGGAAGTAAAAGAGATTGATGATTTTGCTGCCAGTGCACTGAGCGAACTTGGTAATATGATCATGGGAAATGCGTCTACCGTATTTTCTTCCAATGGAGTTGGAATCGATATTACACCACCGACTTTATTACATGGTGAAGGCAGTTTTACAAATACATATACAAGAAATCTTTGTGTACCACTTACATTTAACACAACAACGGTTGAATTGTATCTGGCATTAAAACAGGATTAGGGGGCAGTATGTTAAATATTGTATTGTTGGAACCTGAAATCCCTGCCAATACAGGAAATATCGGGCGTACCTGCGTAGCAGCAGGTGCCAGACTTCATTTAATTGAACCGATGGGGTTTCAGATCAATGAAAAGCAGGTAAGGCGTGCAGGGTTGGATTATTGGGACAAATTAGATTATAGGATTTACGACAGTTACCGTGATTTTGTGGAGAAAAACCCCGGTATTAAGATTTATATGGCGACGACAAAAGCGCGCCATGTTTATTCGGAGGTATCTTTTGAGGATGACTGTTATATCATGTTTGGAAAAGAGAGCGCAGGAATCCCGGAAGAACTTTTGGTAGAGAATCAGGAAAACACGATTCGAATTCCGATGTTTGGCGAGATTCGATCCTTGAATCTTGGCAATTCTGTAGCGATTGTTTTATACGAAGCATTGCGCCAGCACGGATTTGAGAATCTGAATAAACAGGGAAACCTTCATCGGTTATCCTGGGATAACTGAAATCAAAAAGAGCATGAAATGGAGGAAGAGCAATGAAGAAGACGAAGAAAGAAAAAAAACAGCGTCAGGGCATTTCTCTTAAATATAAGGGGATGCTGTTGACAGCAATGTTGATTTTTGCAGTGATCGGGGCGACACTTATGCTAGCGTTACCGCAGATTAGGAGCAACATGACAGAAACCATTCACTCGTATATGTATGATATCGCAGTGACAAATGGAAGAAGTCTGGATGTCGAAGTAAAAGCACATGGAATTCGTGTTGCACTTTCGGAAAGTAAACTGCGTGAGTTGTTCTCAAATGTAAAAGTGAAAGATATGGAGAGCAGTTATGCATATGTAGTTGCCGGAAATGGTACGATGCTGTATCATCCGAAAGCAGATAAGATCGGGAAACCGGTAGAAAATGCAGTTGTAAAAGATCTGGTATCGCAGATTGAGAAAGACCAGGTTCCAAAGTCCGATGTAGCGACGTATGATTTCCGTGGAGATACAAAATATGTCGGATATTATGCGGACAAAGATGGTCAGTATATCGTAGTTGTATCGGCAGATCAGAGCGAAGCACTTTCCGGAGTTACTCAAGCAATCGGTACGATGGTTGGAGTTTCCGTTTTTTGTGAGATTATTTGCATGATCATTGCGTTCCTATGTTTCCATCATCTGTTTAATCCGCTGAAGAAGATTACTTATCAGGTGGAGCGTCTGGGAAATTTGGATTTGAAGCATACCGGTGAATTAGATAAATTGGCTAAGATCGGCGGAGAAGTAGGAATGATGGCGCGGTCTGTATGGCAGGTGCAGACGAAACTGGCAGAAGTTGTTATGGAGCTTAAAGACGAGAGCGAGCACTTGTTTGCTTCTTCGAACCAATTGAGTGGAAATGCAGCCGCGACGGCAGAGACGGTCGGACAGATTAACAGTGCTGTGCATGATATGGCAGAAGGAGCGTCGTCTCAAGCCAATGATACACAGACTGCGACAGAAAGTGTTATTGTCATCGGTAACATGGTGAATGAGACAAACGATGAGGTGGCAAAACTTCGAGAAAACGTTGAAGTGATGAAGACTTCCGGAGAAGAAGCGGAGCAGACACTGAAAGAACTGGAAGAGATCAACGAAGAGGCAAAACAGTCGATCGCTGAGATTTATAATCAGACCAATACAACGAATGAGTCGGCGCAGAAGATTAAAGATGCGATTACATTGATCACATCGATTGCAGAAGAGACGAATCTTCTTTCTCTCAATGCTTCGATTGAGGCAGCGCGTGCCGGCGAGCAGGGACGTGGTTTTGCGGTAGTGGCAAGCCAGATTCAGAAATTGGCAGAACAGTCCAACGAATCCGCGATGCAGATTCAAAAAATTGCCAACCTGCTCATGCAGGATTCGGATCAGGCAGTAGAGATCGTGGATCGTGTGAAACAGATCATGGATACACAGAATGTCAAGATGAATGTTACCGGAGAGATGTTCCAGAAGGTGCAGGATGAGATCGAGTCTTCCATGGAGAGTATCAATACGATCTATGAAAAGACAGAGAAAATGGATCAGGCGAAGACAGAAGTTGTGGATGTGGTACAAAATCTGACTGCGATCGCCGAAGAAAATGCGGCTGGTACAGAAGAGACTTCCGCATCGGTTACCGAAGTAAATGACATTGTGGAGGACATCTCAGGCAATGCAAAAGAGCTTCATGATGCTGCTCAGAAGATTGAAGATCACATGAATAAATTTGAGATTTAAGAGAACTTGTTTATATAAAAAGATAGGAGGCTTTCCCATTACGAGGAAGCCTCTTGTTTTTTTGAATGATATTTTAAAGTAAAGACAAATTCAGTTCCGACGTCTACGGTACTTACGACATTGATCGTCTGATTGTGTGCCTGTATGATCTCTTTGGAGATCGAAAGTCCAAGTCCCGTTCCGCGTTTGTCTTTTCCACGGGAAATATCGGTTTTATAAAAGCGGTCAAATACTTTGTTTAGAGATTCTTTCGGGATTCCGATGCCGGAATCTTTGACGGAAACAAATACTTTTGCACCCTTTTTTCGTAAACTGATTTTTATCTCCGAATTGTTATGGCTGAATTTTACCGCATTGTCAATAAGGTTATATAACACCTGATGTATCTTGCTTTCGTCTGCTTCCACAAGCAGTTCTTTCTGGGTATTATAATCCAGAACAAACGAAATTTCTTTTTTTGCCGCCGTTCCTTCCAATGTATTTACGGTCTGAACAATTGTCTCACAAATATTAAAAGTTGTGATGTCAAGAAGTACATTGTCGCCGTTAAATGAATTTAATTCCAGCAGATTGGAGGTCAGATTCGTAAGCCGGTCGGTCTCCGATAAAATGATGTTCAAGTATTTTTCCTGCGCCTCGTAAGGAATCGTACCATCGAGCATTGCCTGCGCATATCCATGAATTGAAGTAAGCGGTGAACGAAAATCATGGGAAATATTGGAAATGAATGCACGCTGGTAATCATCGAAGTTGTTCAGGTCTTCCGCGATGATGTTTAACGCACCGGCAAGGTCGCCAAATTCATCGGAAGTGTGAAGGGTGATCGGCTCATTTTTCTGATGAATGGAAAAATGCTTGGCCGCATTGCACAGCCGCCGCAGCGGGATGATATTCATGGCATAGATCAGGAAAAAGGATACGGCTAGGATTGCCCCCATCATAAACAGAATGGAGTCGAGCAGATTGAAATAATATTGCAGCCGCTCGGCAACATATCCGCTTGTAAGTGCTTCATTTTCCATCGCCGCCGCCAGCAAGCTATTGCGGACCAGTGCAAAGACGAGCGTGTGCGTCAGATAGTAGGACGACGTGAAAATGCACAGATAGAGAATTACCAGTTTTTTTCCAAATGTCAGGCGAATTCGGTTTCGCATAATGATCAGCCTTTCTTCGTTTCAAATTTGTAGCCAATGCCCCATACGGTGGCAAGGCGCCATTCGTCGTGATCTTTGATCTTTTCGCGAAGTCGTTTGATATGAACATCGACGGTTCGCGTGTCGACGACGTATTCGTAACCCCAGATGCGGTCAAGAAGCTGTTCTCTTGTAAATACCTGGTTTGGATGTGTGGCGAGAAAATACAAAAGCTCCAGTTCTTTTGGTGGCATCTCGACCGGATGTCCCATATATACGACAGAATAGTTTGACAAACTGACGGTGAGATCGGTGTATTGTATCGTCTCTGTGCCGGTTTCGGTGGAAGCCGCCGGAGCTGCGGGGGCACTTCCTGTCTGATAACGCCGCAAAACAGCCTTTACGCGCGCCACCAGTTCTTTTGAATCAAAAGGTTTGATGATGTAGTCATCGGCACCAAGTTCCAGTCCCAGCACTTTGTCAAAAACTTCTCCTTTTGCCGAAAGCATGATGATCGGAACCGTGGAAGTTTTGCGGATCTCGCGGCAAACGTCGTATCCGTCAATGCCCGGAAGCATGATATCGAGCAGGATCAGATCCGGTTGAAAGGAAGCATTTTTCTTCAATGCCTCTTCGCCGTCGTGTGCCTGCATACACTGGAAACATTCTTTTGTTAAGTATAATTCGATCAACTCTGCAATGTTGGCGTCGTCATCAACAATCAGTATTTTTTGTTTTTCTGCCATGGAAGTCATCCTTTCTTATTTGAACTCAGCCACAGTCACACCGTAGCCGCCCTCACCGTATTCTCCCATACGATAGGTTTTGATGTATTTACTCTTTTTCAAATGCGCCTGCACGGCATTTCGCAGAGCACCGGTTCCGACACCGTGGATAATGGTGATTTGGTGCAGCTTGGCAAGATACGCATCGTCAAGGTATTTATCTAAAAGTGCAATTGCCTCGTCAACCGTTTTTCCAATGAGATTAATGCTTGAAGAAACGTGCAGCGATTTCATCATTTTGATCTTTCCGGCACCGGAACGTTCGCGAAGCTGTTCTTTCCGGTTCTGCAATGTCTCTTCTTCGAGAAGTTCCAGATCATCCGCATTGACTTCGGAACGCATGATTCCCATCTGCACAAAGCATTTTCCTTTGGTGTTTGGCAGCGACATTACGGTACCTTTTACGCCCATGGAATGCACCATGACAAGGTCGCCAATGGAAAGTTTTCCCGGCGCTGTCTTTGGGCGGTTTCCTTTTTGCTTTGTCGCCAATTTTTCGCCGGTTTTCTTAAGCTGTTCGCGGATCGCAGAACGCTGGCGCTCCATGTCGCTGACATTTCCTTTGCCGCCGTCCATCCATTTATTGTATTTGCGGATGGAATCGTCTGCCATGTCTTTGGCCTTCTGCAGTATTTCATTGGCTTCTTCATTTGCACGGCGCAAAATCTTTTCTTTTGCTTTATCAATTCGTTCATTTTTCTCTGCCAGTTTTTTCTTCTGCCGCTCGATTTCTTCGCGGTAAGCAGCCGCTTTCGCACGTTCTTGTTCCAATTCTTTCCGTGTACTTTCGAGCCCGGTCACAACGTCCTCAAAGGATTTGGAATCTTCGTCGACAAGGGATTTTGCTTTCTCAATAATTTCGTCAGAAATTCCCAGTTTGCTGGAAATCGCAAAGGCGTTACTTTTTCCCGGAACGCCGATGAGCAGACGGTAGGTCGGCTGCAGGGATTCCACGTCAAATTCGCACGAAGCATTTTCTACGTGATCTGTCGAAAGGGCGTAGATCTTCAGCTCGCTGTAATGTGTCGTCGCCATCGCGGTCACATTTCGCTGTAAAAGATTGTCAAGAATGCTGATAGCAAGTGCCGCACCTTCGACCGGATCGGTTCCGGCACCAAGTTCATCAAAAAGCGCAAGCGTATTTTTATCCGCACGTTTCAGAATCGAAACGGTGTTTGTCATGTGCGAGGAGAAGGTACTCAGGCTCTGCTCGATACTCTGCTCATCCCCGATGTCTGCGTACACTTCGTGAAATACGCGCAGATGAGAGCCGTCAAAGGCCGGGATGTGGAGCCCCGCCTGTCCCATCAAAGTAAATAAGCCGACGGTTTTCAGCGAAACGGTCTTACCGCCGGTGTTTGGGCCGGTGATGATGAGAAGCCGGTAATCTTTCCCCAATGTGACATCAATCGGCACAACGCGGTCGCGCGGAATCAATGGATGCCGTCCTTTTTTGATCTCTATATAATTGTCGTCGAAAATCGGTTCGCTTCCCTGCATTTTTTTGGATAATTTTGCCTTTGCAAAGATGAAGTCAAGTTCCGACAGCAAAATGACATCGCGCTCAAGTCCCTCGGTTTCCGGCGCGCAAATACTACTGATGGAAGCAAGGATACGCTCAATTTCTTCCTGTTCTTTCATCGCAAGTTCGGCGAGATCGTTGTTCAATTTGACAATTGCCATCGGTTCGATGAAAAAGGTGGAACCGGTGGAACTCTGATCGTGGATCATTCCCTGAAATGCGGATTTGTATTCTTGTTTTACCGGCAGACAATATCTTCCATTTCGCATCGTGACGATATTGTCGCGCAGCATATCTCCTGACGAATTGACCGTCACAGACAGCTGCTCGCGGATTTTGTCATTTGTCGTTTTCATCGCCCGGCGGATGCGTTTCAATTCGCTGCTTGCATCGTCGCTGATCTCATCCTCGGACAAGATACAGCGGCTGATCTCCCGGCGAATTTCCGGAAATGTCTGAAGTCCGTCGAAACGCCCGGACAAAAAATCGGTTTCTTCGTCTTTTTTATCAAATTCAACAGCTCGCTTGGCAGCCTCCAAAAGAGCCCCAATTCTCAGAAGTTCGCCAGCTCCCAATGTCCCGCCTTTGGCAAGCGGCACGAGGCTCGGCCGGATGTCGGTCAACCCATGAAAGGACAGCGCCCCATGATGAAAGAGCCTTGTCAAAGCATGGCTTGTCTCCGCCCGCATCGCCACAATTTCCCCGTGGTCTGACGACGGGCGCAGCCGTCTCGCGCTGTCCTTCCCAAGCGCAGAATCAGCTTCCTCTACGAGCATATCTATAATTTTGTCATATTCTAATGTCTTTAAAACTTTTTTATTCACAATTAAATCTCCATTCCAGTGCTTTGCACGAGTGTCTCAAACGATGTTCCCCAGGCATGCAAGCATGCCTGAAAACATACGATGATACCCTGTATTACAATACGATGATACCCTGTATTGTACCATACCAGGGGCGGGGTTACAATGGGTTTGGCGAAAAATTTCGTTTTTAGGGGCGTGGGCGTCAAGGCAACGTAAATGGGGGAAGTGGCTGAAATTCGCTGCCTCCCCGCCGCGGAGCAGGGCAAAAAGGCAACGCAAAAAGGGAAACCAGGCGAAATCCGTTGCCTTTAAAGCCGGTAAGAAGCCTAAAAGGCAACGTAAATGGGGGAAGTCGCTGAAATTCGCTGCCTCCCCGCCGCGGAGCAGGGCAAAAAGGCAACGCAAAAAGGGAAACCCGGCGAAATCCGTTGCCTTTAAAGCCGGCAAGAAGCCTAAAAGGCAACGCAAATGGGGGAAGTGGCTGAAATTCGTTGCCTCCCCGCCGCGGAGCAGGGCAAAAAGGCAGCGTAAAAAGGGAAACCCGGCGAAATCCGCTGCCTCCCCGCCGACTTCTTCGCCGCCAACCACCCCACTTCCCCATGTCCCCATAAATCCCTAAAATCACTCTGGCAGAAATGAAAAAAATATGCTATCATAAGATTAGCACATTACAGTAATGGGGAGATTTGGATGAATATAGAGGGATCAAATCTTTGTATCGGATGCATGAAGCCGCTCGGTCAGACTGGGAGGTGTTCTTTTTGTGGAATGAAACAGGAAGATTACAATCCGATCCCGCGCTGTCTTTTGCCGGGGACGCGGCTTGCGGACCGGTATATTCTGGGGAAAGTGCTGGGCGAGGGAAGCTTCGGAATTACCTATATTGGCTGGGACAGCCGGTTGCAGATTCCGGTGGCGATCAAAGAATATTTTCCGAGCGAAATGGTCAGTCGGGATGTCATCTGCGGACATGGAAATAAAGTATACTTGTATGAAAATGCCAAAAAGAATCATTATGAGGAGGACATAAAGAAATTTTTGAATGAGGCAAAATGTTTGTCCAAATTCAATGAAGTAGAAGGGATTGTGTCCGTCCTTGATTTCTTTTATGAAAATGAAACTGCGTACATTGTCATGCAGTTTATTGATGGAGTCAGTGTAAAAGAGTACATTAAGAAAAACGGAAAAATGGATGGCAAAAAAGTGCTGAATGCGATGCGGCCGGTGCTTCTGGCATTGGAAAAAGTGCATCGGACAGGGATTGTGCACCGAGACATCAGCCCTGACAATATTATGATAAGAAAAGACGGAAGTCTGGTGCTGATCGATTTTGGAGCCGCGAGAATGCGGAATATTGACAATACAAAGACAATGACGGTGTTATTTAAAAGGGGATTTTCGCCGGAGGAGCAGTACCGCTACAAGGGGCGGTGGGGAGCGTATACCGATGTTTATTCAATCAGTGCGACCATGTATTATATGTTGACGGGAGAGGCACCGACCGATTCGGTAATTCGGGCATTGGGAGACGATATGCCGTCACTTTTAAATATGAAAGAACTGGAAATTTCTACCAAGCAAAAGAAGGCGGTTATGAAAGGAATGGCAGTAAATGCCAAAAATCGCTGGCAGAGTATCCGGGAATTGTACGATGCCATGTACGAAGAAGAGAAGAACATCACAAGTGGTTCCGGAAGACGAAGAGGGATTGCGGGAATTGCGGGTGCGGCTGTGCTTGGAACCGCCATTACCATCGGATGTCTGCATGCAGGAACCAAAGACGAAAAACGGGAGCCGGTCATTGCCGTAGAGACACCGGTCGTAACACCGGAAGCCACGAAAACACCGAAAAAGGAAATTTTGATGACCAATGTGACGGGGAAAACGATGGCTGAGGCAGAAAAAGAGTGGGGAAGCATCGTCGATATCACATGGAAACAAGAATATTCGGACACTGCGAAAAAAGGAATGGTCATTTCACAGAATGTTTCGGCGGGAGAATGGGTCAGCGCAGACCAGAAACTGGTATTGACGATAAGCAAAGGCCAGGGAAAGACCGTTGTGCCGAAGTTGCGTGGATTGACGCTGGAGCAGGCAAAAAAGAAATTGAAAAAGGTACATTTGACTTATAAAATTCAACGGGAAGAAAGCAGTAAAGCGGTAGATACCGTGCTTTCGCAGAGTGTCGCAAAAGGGAAAAAGGTGGCGCGTGGAACGGCGGTAAAACTGACAGTGAGCAAACAGAAAAAAGCGGAGGCTGTGGTGACGAAAAAGCCCGCGGCTACGGTGAAACCGACACAGAGAAGTAAAAAAAAGAAAAAGGATTTTGTAGGAGTGATTCAATAAAAGAGTAACTATTGATCCTGATTAGTTACCAAAAAAGTGAAAAGTTTGGAAAAAAAATTCGACACTTTTCTGATAAAATAAAAACGGCAGCAGGAAGCTGCCGGCATAAGATAATAAAAGGGGTACGATTTATGGAGAAAGAGGTCTTATTTGGGACATTTGATGCATTTCTTATTTCGCAGATGGGATTTTCGCTGAGCGGAACATTGGAACAACAGGAAAAAATACGGAAAGAGGCGTATCATACATTCTTGAACAAAATCCGGGGCGAACGGCCGGCATCATTTCCGACCATACGCCGGTGGTTTGGCATCCGAAGCGTCGCTGTGCCTGCGCGTGAACAGATTTTCCGCATTGCCTTTTCCCTTGGGTGCAATGTGGAGCAGACAAATCAGTATCTTGTGGAGGGAGCATCGCAGCCGTCGTTTCAGATCAATGATTACACAGAAATGATCGCAATGTATGCACTTGAAAATGGATGGAATTGGGAAAAATACCAGAAGATAGTCGAGGAGTACGAAGGAGGCCTGGATGATGGTACGGAGATTCTGCATCAAACCAATACCCAATGGCTGATGCAGCAGTTTGAGTATGTCAAGACCTTGGACGAAGAGCAGTTTATGTATTGGATGTGGAAGCATTCCGGAATTTTCAAGGGCTACAGCAAGACCGCGCAGGAGTTCCTTACCAAATACCGCCAGCTCGTCCTTGAAGGAATGCGGAATGACGCAAAAAACAATCTCAAGTTTCTTTTGGCAGAAAGCGGATTTCAGACGTGGAAAAAACGGCATTTTTATCGGAGCTCGGCAAATGAACTTGAGCAGATCAAAAAGTATATTCGTTCCAATGAACGCTCGAAAAATCCTGACATTTCAGAACATTTGGCAAAAAATATTTTGGAACTTGCGAAAATGGCATATTCGGAGACCGGCCAGAATACGAAACTGTTGGCAGAATTATTTGAATCACCAGCCAGCACAATGACGCACAAATATCTTTCGGATCTTTTTCATATTCCGGAGCGTAATGAAATGCATATCCGCAGCAGACAGGCAATCCAAAAACTTGAAAAATATGCCGATGAAGAGCCGTGTCCACCGGATATCGCAGAAATGATTGACCGGTTTGGAAAAGGAAAAGTGGTGGTCGAAAGGGTCGGCGAAGCGAAAGAGTGGTTGGAAGAATTTGATAATGACGGTAAGCGCCGCCGATTGATCGTGAAACGGAGTGATCTCCTGCCAATGATCTGTTATGTGGCACAGCAGCGGTACCGTGCCCAAATTGCCGACGCTGTGGAAACTTACAGCCAGAGCGAGGCGCAAAAAGTATTTTTGGATATGGCAAATGCAGTTCTGATCGCCTGCAATATGCCGGCTGTCAACGAAAAGTACCGTTATGACAAACAGCTTTTGCAGAGTTTTCAGGAGGAAGAGATGTGATGGAACGTATGAAGAAAAAGGTATGGAGAAGAAGATTGGCAGCGTGGCTCATTGTCTCTCTTTGTGTGGGAGTCTGTCCGGCACCTGTGGCGGCAACGGCAGCAGAAACCGTGGCGCAGACAGAATCTTCGGATATTGAGCAGGAGGCGCAGCCGGAGGAAGATACGGCCTGGGAGGACGAAGAAGTTGTTGTGGAGCTGGATGAGGATGGGAAAGATGAGTGGGGGAATACGTGCTGGACGAGCACCACTCAGGTTCATTTTACCTTGAATGCTGAAAAACTTACAAAAAATGAAAAAGGAAATTATGTGGTACGGGTTCCGGATAAAGTGATCCTGTCAGGAAAAGAATATACGGTAACCGAATATTCATTTTCCAATGTTTTGGATGCGGGTGAAGAGACGGCCTATGATATTTATGTCGGAAAAAATATTAATACAATTGCACGGGCAAACTACAGAGAAACATTTCATGTACATCATGATAATAAAAATTTTATCAGCGAAAAGGGAAGTGTATTTACAAAGGGAAAACAAACATTAGTGGCATTTGCTTGTTCTGCTTATGGAAGAAATTCGGTTTATGAAATTCCGGATACCGTTGCGGAAATTTCGGATTATGCTTTTCGTAATGCAGAAATTAAAGAGGTGGTTCTAAACGATAAGATTAAAAAGATTCCGCAAGGCTGTTTTTATAACTCCAGTATAAAACGTATGGATCTGAAAAACGTAACAGAATTAGAAGCAGGTGCATTTTCAACATGTCATTGCTTAAGGGAATTAAAGATAAATTGCGAAGGACTTGTTATTGGGGATGAAGCGTTGAGTACAACACCTAATTTGCAAAATTTGTACATTCCACCAAAAACTCAATTTTCTCAGGCTGCATATTCTGCCAACGATAAAATGAATGTATTGATCTTTGACGAAGATGTTTACTTTTCTAATGTGGATAGCTCAATGTTTACCGGGGCAAATCTTGAGACAATCGTACTGCCTCGAAATATAAAAAAATTAGGGGGAGAAGCCGGTATTCATGATGTTCCGAAATTGACAAAACTCTATATTCCGGATTCCGTAGAAGAGATTGAACCGGGGGCATTGAATGCAAAAGGAAACCTTAAAATATATGCAAAAAGTACAAGTCCGGCAGCAGATTATGATGACGATAATGTAACCTTTGTCAGTCGGGATGACCATAAACATGAACTGGAAGAAGTGACATTTTTTCAGTATGAAACCTGGGGCGTAAAAGGAAAATATTGTAAAGAGTGCGCCTATGCGGAAAACTTTGAAATGGTTGATTTCCAGACAGAAGAAGACAGGCAAAATATGCCAGAATTGCTTGTTTATGAGCACGAATGTCCGAAAGTTCTTGAATTAGATGATGCCGATACGGATGAGCAGGGAATTATCTATGAATTTGATGATATTACTCAAACGGCTATCGTAGCGAAACTAGATTCTTCGCGTCCTTTTCCCAAAAGTATATTTCTGGTTCCGGAAAAAGTGCGTAAAAATGGGAAGGAATATGTGGTGGATACAATTGGGGATAATTCCATGAATAATGCCGTTGTTGTGGTTTTGCCGGATACGGTTTCTTATCTCGGAAACTATATATTTCGTGGATATATCCGGGAAATAACGTTGGGAAAAAATGTAAGGACTATAGAAGATGATACATTTAGATATTGCAATCCACATATAAAATTTCGAGGAGAAAATCCATATTTTAAGATTGTGGACAATGTTCTTTATGACAGTCAAATGACACGGTTGATCAAGTATATGCCGCACTGTGATAAAGAAGAGTATACCATTCCGAAAACAGTGTCAAAGATAGAATATGATGCTTTTTTTAATGCCATTCATCTAAAAAAAATAACAGTGTATAACCGCAAATATATCGAGGATAACGGCTTGCAGGAAATGTCAGACTGTAAGGCGGAAATTATTGAATTGGAAGATCCGGATGCATTGCCAACCGAACCGCCTGAGGGGGAAGAATTTATAGTAGATGGATACAGTTGGGAAGGGGGTACTTTAGAGGTAGAATTGGATTCGGAGTATAAGGATAGTCAAGGGTTTTATTACAATTTAGACGGAACTACAAAAACGGCAACTTTATATAGAATAGATAAAGAGGTTTTTGAAACAGATGAAAATGAACTTACAATAAGAATTCCGGATAAGGTAAGAAAGGCAGGCCGAAGTTATACGGTTACAACGTTTGCGCTGTATTTAGAGATACACGATGACATCGGATACCGAAATACTATAAATCTGTATATTGGTAAGTACATAACAGAAGTAAGTTTAGGCCGGGTATTTTACAAAATTACCAGCTATGTTCATAAAGATAATAAAAAATTTATTAGTAAAAAGGGGAGTCTTTTTAGCCGTGATCAAATCTATTTGTATCGTTTTTGCGACAAGGAATTAAAAGGAACTACGTTTACTCTCCCATCTAAAGTAGAGGTGATTTCACAGCTGGCATTTTTTGCAGCGGATATTAAAGAGGTTGTTTTTAATGAGAAAATTAGACGGCTTGATGCCGCTGTGTTTCAGAGTTCTTCCGTTGAGGTGGTGGAGATGAAGAATATAGAAGTTGTCGGATATGCTTGTTTTTTGGATTGTATGAATTTACAGGAAGTTAAATTTGGCACTGAAAACGTAGCTATTTCCCTATATGCTTTTGCGCGCACAAAGAGTTTGAAAAATGTATATATTCCGGCAGGATCTGAGGTGTCAGGAGCAGCATTTGAGGAGTCGGGAGTGCAGAATATTATATTTGGAGAGGGAACTGTGTTTGGGGAGATGTCGAGTTCCATGGATTCTCTATTTTATGGATGTACGGATCTGCGAAATGTTATTTTGCCGGAGGGAGTGTCTGCGATACAACGATTTGCTTTCAATGGATGTGATGATCTTGGCAAGTTGTATATTCCGGAAAGTGTTACGGATATAGAGAAAGAGGCGTTTCAGGGAAATACGGTAAATGTGTATGGTCAGGAGGGGAGTGCTGCAGAGACAATTCAAGATGAAAATGTTAATTTTATTTCCCTGAAGAATCATGAACATGTCTATAAGAAGGTTACATTCTTTTCCTTTGATACATGGGCAGTTACCGGTGATTATTGTGAGGAATGCGGCAAAGGCGAAAATATCGAAAAAATCTCCTGGATAAAAGGGAAAAGCATAGAACTTCCGGAGCAGGCTGCTGTACAGCCGGCATCACATGAGTGTCCGTTAAAAAGAAGTTTAGATGATGCAGATACAGACGAGTATGGAATTGTATATACATTGGATCCATCAACGATGACCGCAGCAGTACAGGATATAAATACAGATCAAGAAAGCAGTGAACTTCATTGGTACATATCTATTCCGGAAACAGTGGAAAGCGATGGAGAGGTATATTGCGTTACCAAACTGAAAAGGGGATGTTTCCAAAGTACAAGACATATTGTATTGCCGGATACGATTGAAACACTGGAAGCGTATTGTTTTTCTTCTCCCAGAAGATATAGCGGTGTAGGAACAGAAGAAATGTTCATAGAACTTGGCAGTAATATAAAAAATATAGATGATAAAACCTTTTCCGTTGCTAGTGGGCAGGTAAGAGTGAGTTACCGCAATGGTGTGAGCGGAGGAGATTTAATTTGTGAAAATGGTGTCGTTTTGAACGCAGATAGAACAAAACTATATAGATACTGTAATTTTCAAGCAGGAGAATATACCATACCGGCATCCGTGAAATATATTATGGGATGTGCTTTTGCAGGAAATGGAGAAGTTACGGGACTTAGACAGATTAATATACAGAAACAGAAAACTCTGCAGATAGACCAAAATGCATTTAATAATTGTAACGCTTATATCAATTACATGGATGTGGATGATTCCGATACGACGGCATCGCCGGTGCCAACAACCGCGGCTTCGACAGCAGTGCCAACGGCAAGTCCAAGTGCAGTGCCAACGACATCTCCGACGCCGTCACCAACAAGAGCGCCGATCATCCTGCCTACGCAGAAACCGAGCGAAGAATCGACAGCGAGTCCAAGCATAGTCCCAACGGCAAGTCCCAGTGCGGTGCCAATAATGAGTCCAAGTGTAGCACCGACGGCAAGTCCAACTCAAACGCCAAGTGCGATATTGCCGTCAATCACGCCGTCACCAACAAGAGCGCCGATTATCCTGCCTACGCAGAAACCGAGCGAAGAACCGACAGCGAGTCCAAGCCCAGAGCCGACGGCAAATCCAGCTGCGGCGACACCAGCGGTTCCGGATCAACAGCCGCAAACTCCCATCGTCTCTTCGGAGAATGAGAGGAAAGAAAGCATAAAATTACTCATAACCGGTTTGTGCCTCAGTTATAATGAAAAAAGTGTAAGCATTACCTGGAAGCAATGCCGGAATGCTGAATTTTACCGGATCTACCGGGCAGAAAGGAAAGGAAAATATCGATTGATCCAGGTGCTTACCGGCATGAAGACCGGTTATGTGGACAAAAAAGTCAACCCGGCAAAACGCTATTATTATAAAATAAGTGCCGTTGGAATAGAGGATGGCAAACTGCGGGAAGGGGCAGCGCGAAGTAAATCGATTACCATTCCCGGCTTGGAAAAACCGGTGATTAAGGTCAAAAAAGGAAAGACCGATCTGGTGCGTTACATTTCCGTAATTTTAAAGAAATACGGCGGAACCCATGCGCAGGTGTATATGTCATTGAACGGGAAAAAATATACGAAACTCAAGATGACTTCCGGCAAAATTGTCAAGTTTAGGGGAACGTTCCGTTTCCAATGCAAACTAAGGCGTAAGGTGCTTTGGTTGAAAGTGCGTACGTATAAAAGAAATAAAAAAGGAAGAACGTATAGCGGTTTTTCAAAAGCGGCAAAGATCCGTGTGTGAGAAAACATGCCCTCCGCGGTGATGCAATTTAAAAGAAAACCTTGATTTTGTCACAAAAAGCCTGTACAATGAAGAATGCAATATAAAATGAAGTTTTTCATTGTCAGAAAGGAAGAGTAAAAATGACAAAGTTTAAGAAGTATGTGAGTATTCTTTTGAGCGTGTCTTTGATTGCCGGCGTTGCGCCGATGGACGCGCAGGCGAAAACTGTGGAAGATAAAAAAGCAGCAATACAGACGATAAATGAGAAGGAAACGATGACAGCGCAGGCAGAGACCGGATCTTCGGAGACGGCAGCGCCAAGTGAGAGCCCGAGTGCAACTCCGTCAGCAAGTGCCAGTGCGGCACCGAGCACGACACCAAGTGTTGCACCGACGGCGACACCGGTTATCCCATCGCAGGGGAAAGTGGTTGTGGATGCAGAAGATGCATTTTCGACGACAGCCGGCAGTGATGGAAAGACGTGCACGATTTCCGGATACAAAGGAAATGCGGCAGTGACGACATTGTATATTCCGAAGGAAATGGGTGACAAAGAAGTGACAGCGATCGCAGCAAATGTATTTGCGGCCTGCCCATATTTGAAAAATGTAGTGATCAAAAATGACATCGACATTGCAGCCGGTGCTTTCCCGGCAGGCACAGAGATTTGGGCAAAATCCGGTGTGAAAGCGCAGACTTATGCACAGGCGAACGGCCTTACATTTCACCCGCTCGACAGCACGGCAAGCTTGACAGGCAAGAAAGATGCTTCATTTAAAAAAGGTACATTGACATGGACTGCCGTAAATGGTGCAGCTTCATACAATGTTTACCGTAAAAAAGCAAAAGGAAAATATTCCCTGTATAAAAATGTAAATGCCTTGACATATACCAATGAGAAATTGGCAGCAGGAGCTACTTATACTTATAAGATTCGCCCGGTATTTACGGCCGCTGACGGCGAAAGCATCGAAGGTGTGG
>ULUY01038593.1_pt1 | contig 18064 bp, 13 predicted proteins | sample 1959031 | NCBI WGS metagenome assembly ULUY01 (sample SAMEA4835774, study PRJEB28245) | human gut metagenome | biome: gut microbiome; material: fecal sample | place: Denmark | collected 2008
AACCAGAAGAAGGTGTAGTCCATGATGGTGTTGGTGTGGCTCGTCACGGGGTCCTTGCCGCGCAACAGCCAGATGGTGCGCTTCACCGTCTCGCTGTCGAAGAAGAGGTAATAGTTCATCAGGTAGCTCTGGATGGCATCGCCGCTCCACACCCAACGGTCGCGCTTGATGCCGTCGATGAAGAACTCGCGCGTGGTGAGGTGCATGGTGTAGGCTCCCACCTCCCAGATGCGGTTCAGCTCCTCGTCGTTGCAGCGGAAGCTGCCCCGATAGTCCTCCGGCAGGAACTCATACTCCATGCCGACGCGGTCCACGCTCAGCGCATCGCTCGGCTTGAGGAAGACGTAGCGGAACGCCTTGCTGCTCTCCAGCACGTAACGGTCGGTGCGCTCCACCGTCCGGTTCGTGGCAAGGTCGGCAATGTGCTGTCCGTTGACCTCCAGGCGGTCGAGCGTCTCGCAGTGTTCCGTGTCGCAGGCCTCTTCGGGGCTTTCCCCGTAGTAGAGGTCCAGGCAGCCCGTTCCATGGATGCCTTCCAGGACGACATAGCCGAACGTCTCCCGTCCGAAGTCGTACAGCACGCCTCCGTTCTCCGGAGCGGTCGTCACGGTTTGCAACGGCTTGCGCTCCAGCCGGAAGGCTGACGGCCGCTGCGACGGGTCGTCGAAGTTCCAGTGTCCGGCATCCATGTATACCGTGGCGGACGTGTCGCTCGCCTTTCCGCTCTCGTCAATCCACTCCTTGTCTTCGTAGGTCACCTTCCAGGTGCCGTCGGTGTGTACCGTCGGTCCGCTGACATAGAGGGCAGGCGGCGTCGCCTGGTTCCAGATTTTGATGTTCAGCTGGTGCCTGCCTGCAGGAAGCCGGAAGGCACGAGGCATGCCGAACTGCAACTTGCCGTCGAGCTTGATGTTGTAGGTCCCCTCGGCAGCAATGCGAATCTCCTCTTCTTGCTCCAGGTCAAGCGTCTTGCTGAACTCCACGGTCACATAGTGGCTGTCCATCTTCCAGAAAGGAGGGAAGAAAGCTCCGCGCTCCGTGCGACGGCTGTTCATGCGGTTGCCCAGCCAGATTTCATAGTCGCCCGGATACCATATCCATGTACTCTTATTCTTCATCGCCATATCGTTCTTTGGTTATTTGCTCCAGTGTCTTCCCGCGTGTCTTCGGTGTCCAGATCGTACCGACCAGCAACGACACCATCAAGAGGCCAATCATGATGTAGGAGGCGCGGTAGAAGCCTTCCCCGTTCTCGCCGTAGATGTAGACAAAGCAAAGTCCCCACACGGCAGACAGACCGCGCACCACGAAGAACATGATGCCCTGTGCCGCCGCCCGGTATTTGGCAGGGAACAGCTCCGATGCCCACAACGCATAGAATGCCTGCACGGAGACACCTGCCTGAATCGCCCACAGCAGGGTGAAGAACAGCAGACCCGACAGGCTCTTGATCCCGATTGCCACGATGATGAACCATGCCAGCACGCCCATGCCCACACCGAAGCAGTAGAGCCAGCGCTGGTTGACCTTGTCCACAACCATCGAGAAGGCAAGGGTGGCAAAGATGATGATAATCCACTGGGCGGCAGAGAGCATGTTGGCATACACGTTCGAGAGTCCGCCAGCCGTCTCGTAGATGTGCTGCTGGAAGAAGCCCATCACCGAGCTGACGAGGTTCCACGTCAGGTAGATGCCGGCGAGGAAAATCATGGTGCGGATGTTCACCTTGTTGGTCAGCAACGTGCCGAAGGAGGCAAACGTGCCGCCCTGTTTGTTCCCGGCCCCGGCGGCAGACTTGGCAGCCTTCCACTCTTCCGACTCGTTCAGACGGCGTTGCAGCAGCCAGGCGATGAACGCGACGATGAAGAGCGACGCGAACACGATGCGGCTACTGAAGACATTCAGGGCAGCCCCCGTCAGTGTACCGCCGCTCACGGCCTCAGCCAGCGACTCCACCCAGCCGAAGAGGATGCCGCTCGTGCCGTCGCCCGTCGGCGGAGCCAGCAGCATGCCCAGAATCAGGATGATGGTGGGACCTACGCCCCATGCCATCTGGGAGATGCCGATGTTGCGGCCACGATTGTTCACTTCAGAGTTCTCGGAGATGTAGGTCCACGATGCCGGTACCCCGACGCCGACCGAGATTCCGGTCACCAGGAATCCCGCCAGCAGCATGGGGAAGTTCACCGAGATGACGATGAGCGCCACGCCCAGCATGTAGACCAGCATATTATAGGTATAAATGGCTTTGCGCCCGTACTTGTCGGCGAGGAATCCGCCGATGATGGCACCGATGGCAGCGCCCAGACAGTTGGCACTGATGGCATTGAGCCAACCCAGATGCCCCTCGGTCAGGCCGAGGTAGCTCTGCCACAGCGTCAGACCACTGGCACCGGCAACGATGGCTCCGGCGTCCAGGTAGTTGGTCAATGACACGGCAATGGTGCTCTTCAGACTTCCTTTTTGGTTTTTCATTTCGTTTGTACTGTGATTGTTCGATTGGCTTATCTTTCAATTGGTCGGAGCAGGCCGGCTCTCGCCTTGATGCTGTCGCTGACCATCGGTCCGTTGTTCTCCCACACATTGCCTGGTCCGTTGGCGTTCTTGAGGAACTTCTCCCCTTCGGTCCAGTTGTCCTTCACGGTGATGAACGACGACCCCTCGTCGGTGTAGAGATAGAACCAGTGGTTCGGGTCGTGCGCATAGCCGGGCGTGTAGATGCTGTGCACCACGTTCTCCACCACGTAGCTCTTGGGCTGTGCACCCAGGGTGTAGATGCCCGCGGTGTCATACATGTGCTTGGCATAATGGTGAATCAGGTTGGCACGCACGACGTTGTTGCGCATACAGTTCACCGTCTGTGTCCAGCCCCAGCCCAGGCTGATGCCGGTGTAGGAGACCTCGTTGATTTCGTTGTGCTCGATGGTGATGTCCGCCACATAGCCTGCGGCAATCGCCACGCAGCCCCAGTCCTCGTTGGTCACGTCGGTGAAGAGGTTGTTGCGGACGGTCTGGAAGGTGCAGAGTTCCCGACGGTCGGCAGGGTCATAGGGCTGATGGGTCTCGTGGGCTGCCGGCGAGAAGCTGCCCACCACCAGGCCGTTGCCGGCAATGTCGCGGAAGAGACAGTCCTCCACCAGTCCGCCTCTCGTGCCTTCCACATAGTCCAGTCCGGTAGAGCCCAGGTGCTCGAAGTCGCAGCCCAGGAAGTCGATGCCGTCGGCAAAACGCACGCTCACTGCCGTACCGGGACGTCCCAGCCAGCCCTGGTTGTCCAGCTTGTGGTTGTTGTAGTTGCGAATCATCTTCGGTGTGATGCGGTAGCCGTCGGTCATGTACATACCTGCCTGCAGGGGCACATGTCCCTGCAACGAGGGACGCATCCACGTGGTGTAGTGGAAGTCCACGTTCCTGAACTGCACGTTCTGCACCGGACGGTCGATGGTGCCCAGCACCTGTACCAGTGTCTCCACGGCCGGGACGACCGCCTCCGCCGAACGCATGTCCTCGCCTTCACGGGGATAATAGTAGACCTTGCGGGTATCGATGTCGTGATACCACTCACCGGGACGGTCGAGCAGCTCACGGGCATTGGTCAGATAGAACGCCGAGTTATGTCCGTCGGTAGTGACCATCGGACTGGGCCAGGGATGTTCGAACTGGATGCGGCTCTCCGGGTCGTGGAAGCGCACACCTGCCGAATCGCCCCGCACCTCGATGGACTTGATGCGCAGATTCGCCACGCACCACATCTCGTGGAGCACCATCTCGGCATAGGGCGCCTTCATCACCTTCTTCACTGCCTCGGCAGGCACCCAGAGCACCCGCTCCTGCTTGTCGACACTGCGGATACGGTACATCTGCTCAAAATCGTCCACATCGCGGGCACGGACGGCTTTCACCCCGTTGACCCACAGCTGGCGGAAGTCCAGCGGACGTCCGTTGAACGTCGGCACGTCTGCCACCCACAGCTTGCCCTGCCGCTTCCACCCCGTCAGGGTCACACCTCCGCTGATGGAAGCACCGTCCTCTCCCTGGATGACGGTCGGGGCAGCCGCCGTCCCGCTGTCCTCCGGACGGATGAACACCGGCTCATAGACCGCATGTACGCCCGCGGCCAGGTGGCTGGTCACCCCGTCTTTAACCGAGGGGTCGTCCAGCCGACGCAACTCGCGTGCCTGGCGCAGGGCAGCCGTCAGCGTCGCCTTCGGCTCTTCCTTTGTCCCGTCGTTGGCATCGTTGCCACGGGGCGACACCCAGATGTCGGCAGCCGACAAGCTGACACTTGCCGACAGCAACACAATCGAAAAGAAATGTCTCATAATATATTTAAGGTAGTTAAGTTTCATTTTGCCAACGGCATCCACACCGTCATCTCCGACTTGCCCCGGTTGCCCCAGGCGAAGTAAGGAATCAGGCGGATTTTCACCGTACGGTCAGCCTTGCCCACCTCCCGGTAGAGCACATTATCCCATGAAGCCTCGTCCATCAGGCGTGCCTCACCGTCGAGGGCAATCATCTTGCTGCCGTCAATGGTGATTTCCGTCGGGGTGAACTGAATCGTGGAGGGAATCAGCACGTCGTCGATGCGGCGTCCGTCAGCCACATCCATGCCTTCCAGACAGTAGACCAGCGGACCACGCTTCACCACCACCTGGTTGCGGGTCTCCTCCACCAGCGGGTTGGACTCCATCAGCTTCACACGCATCTCCATGTCGAGTTCCACCACGTCGCCCTTCTTCCAGACACGGTTGAGTGTGGCATACGTATTCGCCTTCACCGGCACGTCGACCACCTCTCCGTTGACCTTCACCGTGGCACGGTCACACCAGGCAGGGATACGCAGGTGGAGCGCCAACTCCTGCTTCTTGGGGACGGCACGGAAGGTCAGCATCACCTTCCCGTCATAGGGATAGCCCGTCACCTGAGACACTTCCAGGTCGTGCTTGCCCAGCTTGGTCGTCAGTTCGCTCTGCCCGTAGAGGTTGCACCACAGGGCATTCTCGCTCACGGTGTAGGCATAGTTCTGTGCTTCGCAGATGGTGCGCAGCGTGTTCGGCGGACAGCAGAAGCAGCTGATGTACTCCTGACGTTCGCGCGGCCAGCGCAGGGTATAGGGGAAATCGTCGCTCAGACGCAGGGGGTTGGTGTAGAAGTAGCGTTTACCGTCGAGGCTCACCCCGCTCAGCACGCTGTTGTAGAGTGCCGTCTCCACGATGTCGGCATACTTGGCGTCGCCCGTACTCTCGAGCATCCGCCAGTTGAAGAGCATGTTGCCGATGTTGGCACAGGTCTCGTTGTGCGCCGTGCTGTTGGGCAGCTGGTAGGCGCGGCCGTAACTCTGATGCACCTTCTGGATGCTGTCAGGCTCGTAGCAGGTACCGTCGGGCGATGTGCCGTCATAGAGCGCCCCACATGCACCGGTGACATACATCTTGCGGTTGACGATGTCGTTCCAGATGCTCGTCAGGTTCTTCATCAGCTGCGCCTCTCCGGTCTCGGCATACACGTCAGCCACGCCGGCATAGAGGTAGTTGGCGCGCACGGCATGTCCCATGGCATTGTATTGTTCACGGAAGGGGATGCGGTCCTGGTTGTCGTCGGTCCCGTTCTCCACCATGCCGCGGATGTCAATGAGGTTTTTCGACAGCTCCAGGTAACGGGGATTGCCCGTGGCGCGGTACATCTCCACCACGCCCATGTAGTGCGACGGGCAGATGGCGTTGCGTGCCAGTTCGGCTGACGCTGTCTCATAGAAATGGCAAAGGAAATCGGTCGCCTTGATGGCTGCGTCAAACAGGGTACGCTTACCCGTGGCGCGATAGTGGGTGATGCCCGCCATCATGAGGTGACCCAGGTTGTAGGTCTCGAAGTTCAGTCGGTTGGCAAAAGCCCCCTTCTCGTTTTCCGCTCCGACCTTTGTACCGATGACGGTCTGGTCGCGGTGTTCGCTGTGTGTATCGATACCCTTGTTTCGCTCTTCGATGATGACCGGTGTGTGGATGTATCCATCGGCACGCTGTGCCTGCACCACCTGTTCGATGAACTTGTCCATCAGGGCATCCAGTTCGGGGTCTTTGTTGACGGCATAGACGGCAGCCACTGCCTCCAGCCATTTATACATGTCGCCGTCGTGGAAGGGAGGTCCCCAGTGTTCGCCCTCACACGTTCCGGCAGCGATTTCGAAATTACGGAAGCCGTGCGAGATGTCCGGATTGCTCCAGGTTGCCCACATGCTCTGCAAGGAAGTGTTGCTATAGACATTGAATCGTTCCCCCCAGAAGCCTCCGGTCCACTTCACGGCACCGAGGGGTGTGTTAACCATTTTCGCATACTTACTGTGCGCCATATCAGTCAGTCCGCCTGTTTGTGAAAGGGCAGCCCCGACTACGCACGTAGCCAGTGCGACTGTAGAGAATAGTCTTTTTATCATAGTATTATAGTATTAGTTTCATAGATTAACGTGCAAATATATAATAAAATATATGGATAAAGGAAGCATAAAAGGATTCTTTTGTTCTTTTCTTTACTTTTCGGGATAGATGGATGCCACGGACGTTGCTCCGCCTGCCTCTCTGCTCAAGTTATTGTTGCGCCCGTCAATCTTAATTGTTATGTGCGGCGTGGGGAAGGATGGTGATTGGACGGAATTGGGCATCGCCGAACCGATGGCATCAACAATATGGGGTGGACATATCCCATCGGTAATCACATGAATGTATGCAAACGAATGTAGGGGAGACCGGTCGCCCCTACATTTTCGTTGGTGGATTGGACCGGGTGTTACGCGGCAATTATCCACAAAGCGGAATGCCCTTTCTTATGTTGTAAAACATACGACCCGACGATTGTTCCTGCAACAAACAGGCGTATATTTGATGCCTGGAGAAGAAAGTGTAGCCGTTGATTTTGAGCCTGTTTGCAGGCTGTTGGAAGATTTCAAGTCTTAGCCATACAGAATCTAAACCATTAAACTTTACAACGATGAAGATGTTTCCAGCATTCTTGCCGACAATGCGTTCCGTTGCTTGTCGGATTGAGTCATTTCAAAACCATATAACGGATGAATTGAAAAGAGAATGGCATGAAAAAGTTGATATCATTCATACTAGAATAAAGTTTAAATTGTACAATTTGGAGGATTTTATAAAAGAATAGAAATATGATTATTATAGGAAAGTTAACGTATTTGAGTATAGATAAACAGAGCTTTGACTTTATCAGAAGCGATTATGGATCTATAGATTATCAGAAATGGGTAGAATATATTGATACCCATCAAGATTTCTTTGCATGGTACGAAAATACAGAAAACGGTAAATATATTTTAGATTTTCAACGGCCTGATATAACCGTTTGAGGAATAAACTTTTAGCTAGATATTTGAGAAGTGGCGGTAACGACTAAGATACCGTGCAATTTTCAACATTTCGCTATGTTTGACTGTCAAATAACTCAACAGCAAAAGTAGCCAAAATCTTTGGATGGGCAAAGACTTTGGCTGTTTCCATATCAATCTTTGATAATTACATACTTCTGGTTTTGGCTATTGGGCTTATCAGGAATGGTCATTTGCAGTTTTGTGCCAATATAGGGAGCAATATATTTCTTTCGTACCCATCTTCTATCATTCACTCCAAGCATTTCGGCTATTTCAACGATACTCTTCGGTGATTTACAAAATTCAAACACCTTATCTTGGGGTGTAATGATATTCGCCTGATTATGTATTTCGTTATGACTTGAGGTGAAATCATCATCACTTGGGGTGTGACTTGGGGTGTATGGAACTTTCACTTGGGGTGCAGATGCTTTTACACCTCCAGCTAGTGAGTAATTAAACCATATTGTAAGGTTCACAAACGGTGGAACAACTTTTATCTCCGGTGTTGGAAGTACCTGCTCTCTACAGCTTTCCATAATAAGACCTATACCTCGTCCCCAAGCCTCCATCGTGCCACGCCGATAGAATACATTTGCTATAGTGGGGTTGGCTGGTAAAGAACCAATATGCTCATTCACAAAGTCCTGCCATGTCATACCCAGAGGAAATGATCCAGGATTCTGGACGACAATGCGGTCGTCGTAAATAGCCAGACTTGGAGTCGTATTTTCAGCATTCCAAGAACGATGGCATAGCATGTTGATTGTAGCTTCCTTTATAGCTTCATAAGGCACAGTAAGTGTATCTTGTCTGAATTTACTATCCATTCTGCCAGATAGGTTCAAATGCTTCAAACAGAAATCCATAACAGCATCATACTGTTCAAACAAATTTCCTTCACAAACCGTCTGGTCACGAAATACTCTTTTGTCCGTTCCTTCAAAGCGAGCTAAACGGATTTTACACTGAGGGTGTAATAAAGAAGGCTCTTTACCGAACAATACATTTGCAGCATTCAATATCATACCATCCTTTCTTGCAACTCCGAGTTTAAGCATAATCTTCATTGGGTCTTGCAATGTCATTGCCGAAGCATGAATACGCCTTGATCCTATTCCGTCATGCAGTGTTTGGTATAAGAGTTCTGTATCAATATCATCAACGGTTATTTCTGAATTGGGCGTATTTTCCCAACTGAATCGCTGAGGATTGCTGATTCTCAGACGTTCCTCATACATCTGTCTTGGCATCAACGCAGTCGTACTTTCCACTTTATAGAAAGCTCTACCATCAAACGAATACGGTCCATTCTTGAAATTATTGGAATCGAAGTAGATGGCAATAACATAATTATCCGGTTTATCGGGTAACTCTATATATTCTACTTCCACATCTATTGCCGGTTCAATCTTACGGATAGCATTTGCCACCTCCTGCCTTGTATTATCGGTAACATTTTGCCCAATAATCTTCAAAGACGGAGCAATGCCAAACATCAGCCAGCCCCCATCGGAATTCAGAAATGCACAAGCTGTTTCCATACCCTTATAGAGTTCGCCTGTCGTTTTCTTTAATTCCAAAGTCCGAGTTTCATCCTTGGCTATCAATTTCTTTATATCTTCAATCGTTATCATAGTCAAATAATGTCAATTGCATTTTTTCTGCTTCTTTAATTTGTCGATTTCGTCTCCCTTCAGGCGTTTCTATAGGTTTGTCATTTTCAAAATAATAATTCACAAGAACGACTTCGTATCCAGTTATTTTAACTTCGCCTTCAGCATTAATTTTCTTACGAGTGATTAAATGACAGTTTATTGAAGAACCATTCTTAAAAAGTATTTGTCCCGTTTGAACCAGTGTTTTAAATTCATTGGATTTCATGGTAAACTGGATTACCTCATCATGATAAATTCCAGACCATTTATACTTCCCTTTTTTCAATACAGGAGAAATTATTTCAATTACAGCATTTTCATCGTTTTCGGGTTCAAGTTCATCAGAGGTCATAATATAATTAGGAAAATCAGATTTCATTATCTCTTTCTTCCAATAAACACACCTCTTTGCACTATCAATAATACTAACCGATACCTTTGTAATCTTATCATAAGAACTTATATGTTCATAATAGTTGGAACGTTTTTTCTTAACCTTATTTTCATCAATATTTCTGCTTAATCGTTCTGTTTCTGCTTCTATTTTTGCTATATCCAGTTTTAACTCTGCTATTTTCTTTTGTTCTTTCAATTGTCTAATTTCTTCACGTTCAAATACAGATTGAATAGCCATACGAGTCAACTCATCAATAGCTGTTGTCAGAGGTGTGCCTAAAAGATTCGTAATGATATATAGAATAACACCTACTTTGATCGCATCCTTATTTTTTGCTTTGAATTTGAACCAACTACGTAGACCTCCTTCACCAAGCGGCTCTGTCTCAATTTCAAGATCAACTTTTAATGTTTGCGCTATTTCTTTTGCAATACCTAAAAATTCATATTCGCATTTGTTGAGTACAATTGCATTCATGGTATGACTTTCATCATTAAACCAATAATGAAGTTCAATTGTATTCCAATTTAAAACAGAAGCATTTGTCATATCAATAAAAATTATAGTTGTCCACCAACACCTTTAAACTTTTCAACAAAAGCAGCAATCTTTTCAAATACCTTATGTTTTTTAGTCAGGTATAAGGGGTTCAGGGGACTCATTTTTGGCAGGATGTTATTAAAGTCGGTTCCATTCTCACTGGCGTATTCACGCCTTAAAGAAACTTCCAGATAATGCTTGGCTTCCCTTTCATTCAGATTTTCACTTGTTATCAAATCCGATGCTTCCTTCTTTTGCTTCGTTTGCGCATACTCAAAGAATGCTTTTATAATTTCAGTCCTATCTGAAATGGCATCGAGATTAACGTCATTGATAAAATCAACTATTAGGCTTTCTTTGGCTCTGTTGCCGACACTTGACCGTATAACCCTGCGGATTCCATCAATCAATGAGGATTTGTCCATCTTCTTTTTGTTATTTTCAAAAATCAGCTCAAGAATATAATCCAGGTTTATCTCCTGTGATTTAAGCAAATCTATCTCGAATATGACATCATCCCAGTCTATTCTTGATTTTTCCGGCTTCTTTCCCTCTTTTTCCCGTCTTAACCAATCCCGTATGTCGTTATAAGTCGATTTGTAATCCTGAATAATTCTATCAGACGGCATCTGCAATTTCTGCATTTTTGCAATATCGTCATCGGTGACAAAATAATTGTTTTTAAATGTTTCGATTGCATCCGGATTATCCGTGTCTATTGTCTGAAAGGCTTTGAGTGCCGTAAACTCATCAAAATTCTGCAATACGTTTTCCACCCGCAGATACTCACCAAACAGTCTGACAAATTCCTTTTTATCCTGTTCTGTAACGATTTTGTCTGTATCAGGAAATTTATCAGCCAGTTCTTTTACAATTTCAATATATCCTCTCCGAGCCTCACCAGATGCAATGTCTTTAAAGCCTTCCAAATATTCTCTGTAGCTTTTTTCGAGCACTACATTTGCAGTATTATCATCGCCGAATAATTTTATAGCATCAATCGTGTGTTTTTCGAGGTCTCTGAAAGTCACAATATTGCCAAATGTCTTGGTCGCATCATAGATTCGATTGGTGCGGGAAAATGCTTGTATCAGTCCATGATAACGTAAGTTCTTGTCTACAAACAGCGTATTCAAAGTCGGAGCATCAAAGCCGGTCAGGAACATGCCTACTACGATTACAAGATCTACCTCTTTATTTTTTACTCTTTTGGCAAGGTCTCTGTAATAATTTTGAAACTCTTTGCCGTCAATGCCATAACTTGTTCCAAACAGGGCATTATAATCGTCAATGGCTTTTGTCAAAAACTCTTTTGCGCTGAGATCCATTGCCGACGGTTCAAAGTTCTCATCAGGTATTTCGCCTATTGCGCTCTGCTCTTCGTTGGCTGCAAAAGAAAAGATGGTAGCTATTTTCAAAGGCTTTTCCGAATCTTTCTGCAATCGGTTCAGTTCTTCATAGTAGAATTTGGCTGCATCCACACTACTGACAGCAAACATGGCATTGAAGCCTTTGCTGTCACTTTGGTTTCGATGGGTCTTGATTCTGAAGTTGTGCAGAATATATTGCGAAATTTCATTTATACGGGCAGGATGAAGCAAAGCTTGCTTGTTTTCTGCGGCACTTAGCTTCTGCTCGTCAAGTTCTGTTTCTATATTCCTGAAACGGGGTCTTACATTGTTGTAGTCAACCTTGAATTTCAGCACTTTTTCGTCGCGGATGGCATCCGTTATCACGTATGAATGCAATTCTCTGCCGAACACGCTCGCCGTTGTTTCCGAACCATAAGCATTCTCCGGGAATATTGGGGTTCCCGTAAAACCGAACTGATAATACTTCTTGAACTTTTTTCTTAATTGTTTTTGCGCTTCACCGAATTGGGAGCGATGGCATTCGTCGAAAATGAAAACAACCTGCTTTTGATAAACGGGCAAATTGTCTTCACTTTTCATCAGATTATTCAGTTTCTGAATTGTAGTGACGATAATTCTGTTGTCATCCTTCTCTATATTCCGTTTCAGGCCGGCCGTGCTTTCAGACCCGTTGACACTATCCGGAGAGAACCGCTGATACTCTTTCATTGTCTGATAGTCAAGATCCTTGCGGTCAACGACAAAGAAGACTTTGTCGATAAAGTCCAGTTGGGTCGCCAACCGTGCTGCCTTGAAACTGGTAAGCGTTTTTCCCGAGCCTGTGGTATGCCATACATATCCACCACCTTCGGTTGTAGACCATTTTTTTGCTTGGTATGCGCTTCTGATTTTCCATAATATACGCTCTGTCGCAGCAATCTGATACGGGCGCATTACAAGCAAAGTGTTGTTGGTGTCAAATACAGAATAGGTGAAAATGACATTGAGCAAAGTGTTCTTTTGGAAAAAAGTCTCCGTAAAGTCTTTGAGATCCTTTATCACGGTATTCTTTGCATTTGCCCAGTTCATGGTAAAGTCAAAACTGTTTTTGTTGCGCTCAACCGTATTGGCAAAATAACGGCTGTCTGTACCATTTGAAATGACAAACACTTGAATATACTTGAAAAGTGAATTGTCACTATTGAAACTTTCTTTGGAATATCGGTGAACCTGATTGAATGCTTCACGGATAGCAACGCCACGTTTCTTTAATTCAACATGTACCAATGGCAAACCATTGACCAGAATAGTAACATCATAACGGTTGGTTTGTGTTCCGGTTTGCTCAAACTGGTTGATTACTTGCACCTTGTTATGGGCGATGTTTTGTTTGTCGGCGATGTAGATGTTCTTAATATGTCCATCGTCAAAAACAAAATCATAAATGTGGTTATCGTGAATCTTGCGGGTCTTGTCTATCAGGGTATCCCCCGGTCTATTCAGGTATTCCTCTACGAACCGCAGCCATTCCTTATCGGAAAACTCCACATCGTTAAGTCCTTGAATATGCACACGGGCATTGGCCAGCAGTGCCTCAGGTGTTGATATATCCGGGCGATATTCATAGCCTTGGTTCACTAAATCTTGGACAAATTCGCGTTCGAGACTGGCTTCCGACTGATAAGCCACCGAAGGTTCATGAAGTTCATTATACTTGGTGTAGGCATCAAGTACGATGAAGTTGTTTGATTCTGCTATGGTGTTATATTGCCCCATATTATGCTCCTATTCTAATTCTTGGAAATGAGAGTATTTTATTTCGATAATATTCATATTGTTCTTGTACGGCAGCTATCTCGGCAGGTAAACCTTGTGAAAGATCACTGACCAATACATCAAAATTATTAAGCAATGTAGCTATTCTTACTTGTTCTTCATAAGAAGGAATTGGAATAATAGCATTACCCAAACCTTTGGCTGATATAGAACAAATCTTTCCTTCAGAAACATACTTAATTATTTGCTTATGATAATAATTTGAACGCAAATAATGCGAAATGTATTGAGGATACAAATCACTCCTAAATATAAAACACGCATCATGTACGGCAGCAGGTTTCTCTCCAAGCCAAGCCAAACCGATTCCAATGTCTTCTTTATTCTCACCCGCAGCAACAATTACTACATCATTTTTCTGAGCATACCTCATTCTTGAAGCCAGTTCACTTCTGAGACTTCCTTTGCTTTTGGTTGCATATAGTCCGTAATACGTGTATATGTCGCCATAATGAATGCAAGGAATACCATCATTAACAATGTCTGTCCTTACAAATCGTTTACCTCTTATAAACGTACCTATCTCACTCATTTTCATCCAAGTTACGCTTTGCGTACCCCCCCTATTTTATCAAACGTTAACAATTGGTTCCGATAATATTCATACTGCTCCTTTCTCGCTTGCAGTTCCGCTTGCATCTCCGCTGCAAGATCGGTAAAGTGGTCAAGAATGCGGACTATTTCATTTTGGACTTCGAGAGGAGGAATAGGAAGTATTATTTTATTTAAAATGGATTGAGTTAAACTTGGAACTCCACCTGCTTTATTTAAATTCTCTAAATGCTCTTTAGCCAATAAGTAATATAAATATTTCACGTCAATTTGTTGCGTATCAACCTCTGTGTAAAAAATAGTGTCAACATTCCAAAATGGCGTATCTACATAAAACAAATTACCAAGTGAACCTTTACGTGGAATTAAAACTGTTGGCTTATTATATACATAAGTATCAACATAAGTCATTATTCCACCAGAGCCATAAACAGGAACATTCCCTTTACCTAAATGTTTGTAATCTCTACCATTTTTTATGGTAGCAATTTCTCCCAATGTCTTATACTCCACTCCATCCGGGCAAAGTTCCTGAATTAATTTCTGCAACTTGCTCATACCTCATCCTCCATTTCATTACCCCTATTAAATCCATGTTGTTCTTCCACCATCTTTCGCACACTATTCACTTCGTCAATCAGTTGTGCTTGTGTGGGCAGATAGAGTTTATATTCGCTTGCCAATATGGTTTTATTGTCTTCTGGCAGCGCCATGCGCACGGCAGTATCATTTTTACTGGTGCAAAGCAGGATGCCGATGGTAGGATTCTCTTCCGCAGTCTTTTCCACACGGTCGTAGTAGTTGACGTACATTTGCAATTGCCCCAAATCCTGATGTGTCAATTTGCCGGTTTTTAGTTCGATGACAACGAAACATCTCAGCAGACGGTTGTAAAATACGAGGTCGGCAAAAAACTCGTCATCTTCAAGCAGAATACGTTTTTGCCGTGCTACGAAAGTGAATCCTTGCCCCAATTCAAGCAAGAAATGTTGCAAGTGAGTGATGATAGCCGACTCTAAATCTTTTTCATAATAGGCAGCCTTACGTTCCAATCCTAAAAACTCCAGATACATCGGATCTTTAATGATTTCCAAAGGCGATTGCGGAATGCGCTCTTTGCGGGCAACGGCAAGGACAGCTTCCTTGTCATTGCTCAGTAACAGACGTTCGTAAAGCTGCGAATTGATTTGCCGTTCCGTTTCTCTTGCCGTCCAACCGTTATTGACAGATTCCAATTCATAATACATACGCTTATCAGGATCATCTATCTGAATCAGCATACGATATTGAGTCCAGTTCAATTGTGAACGCAGTGCGTTCGCAATTGGATAAATCCGATAGAATTGACGGCAAAAAGCCAATTGGCGGACAGAAAAACCGCTTCCATATTCAGGCTCCAGTTGTTTGGCAAGATTCTTTATAAGGTATGTTCCGTAATCGGCACGGTCTTTTCCCTGCTGTTCTTCCTCAAAAATACGCTTTCCCATGTGCCAATACATCTGTACCCGGCAAAAGTCCACACTACGCACGGCATTTTGTTTGGCCGAATTTATAATACCTCTGATGTCATTCAGAAAGGTATCTTCTTTTTTCCATATCTCACTCATACCTCATCCTCCTCTAATTCAGCTACTATTTTGTCTATTTCCGCACGCAGTTCGTTTTCTCGTGCCACTATACGGCGGATGCGCTCATTCAGTTCCTTAATGTCAGTCTTCGGACGGGTGTCTTTAACCTCTATATAGCTGCTTACCGACAAATTATAATCATTTTCGGCAATAGTTTTATAATCAACCGATTTGGCTATATAATCAACATCTTCTTTTTTATCAAAGATTTCTATAATCTTGTCTATATGCCTATCTTCGAGTACATTGTTGTTGGTTTCTTTCGTAAAGAAACTTTCTCCACTTGCATCAATAAACTGGATTTTAGTATCGGACTTATGCTTTGACAGAACCAGAATATTAACCGCTATCGAAGTGCCATAGAATAAATTGGATGGCAATGAGATAATGGTTTCCACATAGTTGCCGTCCACCAAATATTTTCTGATTTTCTGCTCTGCTCCGCCTCGATAGAATATGCCGGGAAAACAGACAATGGCAGCTCTTCCTTTACTTGACAGAAAATTTAAAGAATGCAGAACGAAAGCAAAATCCGCTTTGGATTTGGGTGCAAGTACCCCGACTGGAGCAAAGCGGTCATCGTTGATAAGTGTCGGATCATCCGAACCAATCCAGTTTACTGAATAAGGTGGGTTGGAAACGATGGCATCAAAAGGCTTTTCGTCTCCAAACTGTGGATCGATAAGTGTATCTCCAAGTGCGATGTTGAACTTGTCGTAATTGATATTGTGCAGGAACATATTCATACGGGCCAAATTATAGGTTGTATGGTTTATTTCCTGACCGAAGAAACCATCTTCAATGATATGGTCTTCAAACTGTCTCTTGGCTTGAAGTAGCAAAGAACCAGAGCCGGCAGCAGGATCGTATATTTTGTTTACGGTCGTTTGCTTGTGCATGGCAAGCCGCGATATAAGTTTCGATACATTTTGAGGAGTGAAGAACTCTCCGCCCGATTTTCCTGCATTGGCTGCATAGTTATTAATCAGAAATTCGTATGCATCACCGAAGAGGTCTATCTCATGCTCTTCAAAACTTCCAAAATTCAATCCTGCCACACCTTTTAAAACAGCAGCCAAACGGTTGTTTTTGTTTTCAACGGTATTGCCAAGCCTGGTGCTTGTCGTGTCAAAATCAGCAAACAATCCTTTGATATTCTTTTCGGATGCATAACCGTTCGCAGAGCTTTCGATAGAATCAAATATAGCCTTCAAATCCGTATTAAGATTGGGATTTGTATTAGCAGTTTTGACCACATTGGCAAAAAGCTGGCTCGGATATATAAAATATCCTTTCGTCTTGACCGCATCCTCTTTTATCTCCGGAGTTATTATACTGTCCGGTAAAGAAGCATAGTCAATACTATCGTCTCCACCTTCTATGTAATCTGTAAAGTTTTCACTGATGAAGCGGTAGAACAATGTTCCCAAAACAAACTGCTTGAAGTCCCATCCATCGACAGCCCCACGCACTTCGTTGGCTATTTTCCAAATCTGAGACTGCAATTGATCTCTTTGTTGTATGCTTGTCATTTATATACTTCTATGTTATTGTACTTATTCCCTCAAAGGAACGGGTTCACTTGCTTTTATTAATAAGTTCCCTCCTGTCAATATCTAATAATTCAGCTATTCTTGAAAGAGTAGCCAAGTCAGGCTGTGAAACATTGGTACACCATTTTGATACAGTTGACGGGTCTTTCTTCAATTGCTCCGCCAACCATTTGCCCGTTTTCTTTTTTTCGACAAGAACCAATTTGAGCCTATTTATATCTTCCATATCAATCATTAAATTGAATTTACTGCAAATATAATGAATTAATTTTATTGAGTAATAGAAGTACACTACTTTTTTATGCATATATTTCCCGACTTTGGAGGAAAAGATGCCAGCAAGTAGTTTTGGGGCACCGAAAACATTTCGGGTGCCCCAAAACATAACTTGCCATGTTCGCTTGAACATAAAATTTAAGCATGGAAATCACGACTAAAAATAGAAGAATTGTCTTTGATAAGATGCTTGTTCGAGATTGGTCATATTATTTGTTGCTTCCAACAAATAACGGTCGGTTGGTTTGCCCAATTATTGGTTAGCATCATGGTCGGTTGGTCTCTAAGCCATCAAGATAATAAAACGGTCAACAGAATTGCAGGAATGAGCAGCACCTTGACTATCGGTAAAGCACGACATTCCGACAAAGCGAAAACGGTATTCCCAAAACACCGCCAAGAGAAAAAGATTATTTTCTGGAGGGAGTGCAGTTTCCCGTTTGCCGCCATTTTATTGTGTCCTATAAAAACGCCTCCCTCTGTTTTGAATGAAATTCTATAAACAGATAATGATAGACATATATGTCTATTCTGTATGTGCTGTTATTTTTTTGTATTTGACGATTCTTTTCCGTCAGTCGTTTGTTTCCGTAGCCGTCAGTGTCCATTGTACAGACGTGAAAGGGAAAAGGTTTTCGGGCTGGAATACTCTCTGAAAGAGGAAGATTCAGCCCGAAACGGCACAGCCGCATGACCTTTTCACTTTCAATAAAGTCTGTACTAACTTAATGGACGAGCGAGGAAACAGGCGACTGGCGGTCTGTAATTCTCATATTGACCTACAAATGCTTTTCTCCATATCTCCCAATTTTTCAGAAAGTTGTTCCATGTTCTGGCTTATCTTTTGGGCGGTTATCTGTAGGCTCGGCTGTCGGCGCCATGCCACCTTAC
>ULUY01083548.1_pt1 | contig 17993 bp, 8 predicted proteins | sample 1959031 | NCBI WGS metagenome assembly ULUY01 (sample SAMEA4835774, study PRJEB28245) | human gut metagenome | biome: gut microbiome; material: fecal sample | place: Denmark | collected 2008
CAAAGAGCGATTAGTCCACTTTAACGGGACAGTAGTGAAAATCTTTAAAGACAGCCGCAACATGATGTGGATAGGTACGTTCAACGGTATCTGCCGTTTCGACGGACATTCTTTCACCAAGTTTCACATCGACCTCCCCAAGCCTCTCAATGCCGTAACGGATATCGTGGAAACCCATGAAGGGCACATCATGTTCGGTACCCGAAAGGGACTTTACCTTGTAGAACCGGAACGACAGACTTGTGTACAGGTATGCCCCCAAATCTCCTTTGTCAACTGTATCGGAAAAATAGGACAAACTCTCCTCATAGGGAGTGCGAACGGGCTTTGGGTATATAAAAACCCGGAAGAGGCAGAACCCATCAAGTTTGAAAACAGCGTCATCTCCAAAGGTAATATCGTCAACGACATCACGGACGACGGAAAAGGGGGAGCATGGCTGTGCAGCGACGAGTTTCTGATTCATTTAAACCTGAAAGACAGAAGCCTGAAAAAGTATAAAATCAGCAAAGACCTGCTGACGGGAAACCTACGCAACATCTGCCGGGGAGGTGACCGTATATATATAGGTACACGTAACAGCGGACTGCTCGTCTTCGATCCCTCTACGGCATCTACCGAACCTTACATCGACTTGGACTGTCCCGTCATAGCCGATCTGAACTCCGACGGAAAAGACTTGTTGTACGTAGCCACCGACGGGAACGGAGCCTATATTATCGACACCCGCAAAAGACAAATCGTCAATACCTATCGTACCAATACGGCCGACTTTCCCCTGCCGAGCAATGCCGTCTATACTTTTTGGCACGACAAGACGCTCGGCATCAGTTGGTTCGGATTTGCCACCGACGGCATCTGTTACAACTACCACCGTCATCCGCTTTTCAAAATCTATCGTTACAAAGACCTCAACACCGACGGGCTGCCCGTACGCAGTTTCTGTATCCACGACGGCGACAAAGCCATAGGAACCCAAGACGGTCTTTGGTTTGTCTCGGAGAAGCGCGACATTATCCGCTATTTTACCTCGGAAGAAATCGGAGGACGCATCGTTACGAACATACAATACTTCGGCGGGCACTTCGTCATCGCCACTTATGAGAAAGGCTTGAGCATTCTTGACCCTAAGACTTTGGAATTAAGGCATCTCGACTACAACGACAACCTGAAAAACGGTAACTTCAGCCGTATAGAGCCTCTGCAAGACCAACGGTTGTTTGCATGCAGCAATACGGGTATTTTCGTGTTCGATACCGACTTCAACATCGTCAAGCATTTCCACAGCCGCAACTCGGAACTCCCCAACGCTTACATCTGCGACATCCTTTTCGACCTGACCGGCAAGGGGTGGATCGGCACCATGTATTCCTTGGCCATTTATGACCCGCTTACTCAAACCATACAATCCCGGGATTTTCCCGAAGGCTTCTTCGACAAAGAATCCAATCTTACATTCAACTTATGCCGGAACGGAGATATGCTGGCCGTATCCGAAACATCAGTGTTCCGTTCCAAATCGGATTTAAGCGAATACACGACCTTGGATCTTTACCAACGGCTGAACATCGGGAACATCTTTTTCATCACCGAAAACCGGCAGGGCAAATATTGGATGGGGACGGACAAAGGATTGTTCCTTTTTGAAAAGGACCTGAAAAACTATTGCCAATTCAACGAAAACGACAACCTCCCGTCACTGCGGTTCAACCGAAATGAATTTCAGGAAACACCGGACGGTGTGTTTTGGCTCGGTAATACGAAAGGATTGATGTACCTTACCCCACAAATGCAAACCGACCTTAACCGAAAAATCTATGGAAAAGTAGCTTTAAACCACATGACCATAGCCAACCGGGAGGTCCAGCCGCAAGATTTCCAACGACAATTAGAACAACAGGAAATCAGCCTTTCCTGGAACTTCGGCTGCCAGGCGTTGTCCGTCGTCCCCATTCTGCTGAACTATGCCAAGCCGCAAGGACGATATTACGAATGGAGTCTGGACGGAGCGGAATACCGGTCCTCAAGGGACGGGGAAACGATCTCTCCGGACAAGCTTTCCTTAGGGAGCCATACCCTGAAAATCAGACTGGCCGGACACGAAGAGACCGCCACAACCTGGCGGATTTCGGTAAGCCCTTCCCTCATTTTCTATATAGAAACCCTACTGGCCGTCCTGCTCGTATTTTTCGCATGGTATGCCAAGGCTCTCAAAGACAAACGCATACGCTTCAGGAATCTTCTGGTACGTAAACATATCATGGACCTGGAAATCGCCGCCCGACGAGCCATAAGAAAACAAAAGGAAGAAGAGGAAAAGAAAAGGTTAGAAGCACAGGAAGCCAAAGTGCAGGCCATGTATGAAAAATCGAGAATGAACCAGAATGAATATAAGGCTTTGCACAAAAAAGTCAAAGACTGCATGGAAAACGACAAACCCTATACCAACCCGAACCTGCGTATTACGGACCTTGCCGCCATGGTAGACTGTACGCCGACCAAACTGTCGCAAATGTTCAACCAACATCTGCGGCAGAATTTCTTCGACTACGTCAATCTCTACCGCGTGGAGGAGTTCAAACGCCGTGTGGCGAGCGAGAAATACAGTCAATATACGGTCGTAGCCATTTCTGAAACCTGCGGTTTCAAACGCTCCACCTTCTTCGCCACGTTCAAGAAGTTCGAGCACTGCACCCCGACTGAGTATTTACAGCAGCACGGAACAGGACATCCGTCTAAAAGCAAGGCAGACACGCCCTCGGCAAATGAGACCGCGCCGGATTGACAAAATGTCAAAAAGGAAGTCGCCACGGGAGAAATTCCTTCTACTCCCGGACGATATAAAAACTCCGCTCCACGGGTTCAGCCGTCTGTACCCGTCCGGCCAACCCGTATTGCCAGGCCACAACCGTCACTTTCACAGGAAACTTGGTACGGGGCGGAATCCGCGTCAGGCGCAAATTTGTCCCTTCCACCTCGGCCGGACCTTCTTTCACGTAATAACGCACCGGCAAACCGCAATCCGACGTGGCGTGAAGCGGAACAGTCTCCGTCCCCTCCGTCACATCCGCGATGCCGGGAAAAAGCAAATATTGCCTGCGCCCCTCCGTGAGAGGATAAGGAAGGCGGACGTTCAGTTCCTGCACCACGCTCTTGTAACGGTCGTCACCGTCGTAACTGGCCAACAGGCACATATCCGACACACGCCGCGAATTACCCAGTCCCATACGGTAGAAATCGACCACGAATGTCGTGTCGTCCAACTTCTTCACCGGACCGCAGATGCGGGTGATGACGGGACGGCCTTCCACACGGGGCGACGCTACCGACGCACGAAGGCTGTCCGTGAAGACGGCTTTCAAGCGGAACGTCACGCCATCGGCTTCCGGACGGAAGGGCACATTGACCTTAACATGCGACCGGGGATTGTAAGGTGCCAACCGCCCCTCCTGTTTCACCCCCAGATACAGCATTTCTTTCCCTCTCTCCCGGGCATAACGCTCTTCCGTTGTCTCAGCCATCTCACGGTCGAAGTACCAGAAAGCATCGTGCACGTCACCTTTATACTTCGCGTAAGGTGCGGGCTTCGCCCTGCGGGGTTGCACGGGATGCCAGCGTTCTGCCAACCATCCGTCCTGTGGGCGTACTTTCCGCAAAGCCACGGGACGGTCTTGCGCCACCGTATCGGGCAGACGTGCCTGCAAGGCCTTCTTCACAAACAAGGCGATATATTCCGCCGTACGGTCCGACACGTCAAAATGGCCTCGCCCCGCATCGCAGAGAAAAGAAATGCAACTCTCGGGGTACATCATACGGAATGCCAATGCAGGATTCACCCGAGCCTCCCACCATTCATATTCCCCTTCTACCATCAGGCCGGGAATACCGTCGATGTTACGCGTCCGTCCCCACTCCAGATTCTCTCGTCCGTAACCGGTCAGGTTCGTACGCGGCGCATCCCCATGGTAAGATACCACGGCCAAGGTGCGCTCCGGATGCCAGGCCGCAAAATTCCACGGGTAGGTCGCCATGGCGGAATGCCCTATCGGGATGATGGGAGTAAATTTCAACTCACCATATCCGCTGGTCTCCGCCAAATCGTCCAACATCTGCCAATAAGCTTCCGGGCTTCCCGAATCCGCTTTCCACTGCTGGTCCCATCCGGGGGTAATCCATATCAATGCCACACCGGCCTCTTTCATCTCGCGGCGGAACAGCTCGTTCTCAAACAAAGTCTCCTCACACATGTTGTGCGTGCCTATCATCACGGCCCTGACCTGCATGCAGTCCTCCGGAATCCACAAGAAGGCTTGCGGATGCCATCCAGTCTCGGGCGCGATGACTTTGGACACCGGAACGGACCATTGCCACTCAGCGGCCCACCCCTTTATGAAAAATAATCCCAAACTGAATAACAATATACCGAGTCTTTTCATTACCTATTGTTTTATACTCCTGAACAACAGTCTTTTTACCTTAAACAAAACCGACACCTAAATCCTCACATTAACCTAATTTTCTAAACTTAATACATGAAAAACAACCTATTCTTTATTTCTATATACGTTTCAATCCGCCAAAATACTCACCCGATTCTGTTAAAAAGAACAAAAGAGCGGTAAAACCTGCCTTAGAAAGTATTCTGAGTATCTCAGTCCTCCACCACACCGGTGATTTCTATCTCGGCCACTGCCGCAGGAAGCCCGGCTGTGTTTTCCTTGAAACTCACTCGCACGAAACGCGCTTTGACAGTCGGCATCTCTGCGGGAAACTCCACCACCCGAACGTTCTCTATCTTCGGAGACGGGCTGTTTTCCGCCACCTTCTGCCAATGTTCCTTATCGGAAGACACTTCTATCCGGTAACGATAGACTGCCGTGCGGGGGAAAGTCACTTTAATACGGCGCAAGAGCAACCCCTTTTCCGTATCGGACATCCACCAAGGCGACGGGTCGTCGGCAGCAGCCTGCCAATAAGTAGAGGGATTGCCGTCGGCACCCTGTCCGGAAGCCCGCCCCTCCGCCTGACTGCTGGCAAAAGTCGGATTGTTCCTACCGAAAGCAAGTATCTCTTTTTCCGCCTCGCGGACATACCGCACATAGGGACGCTCTTTCACCACGGGGGTAACTCCTTCGCGATAGGGGCGTTCTCCCACGAAACCGATTTCAATATGCGTCGGCGGCAATCCTTCGGCGCGGGCCTCGACCACAGCCGTACCGGCTTCGTATGCCCGGAACTCTATCGCGGCCTTACCGTCGGCCATACGGATATCGCTGTCTACACTGAAAGTAATGCTGCGCCCCGTGGGAAACTCACCGGGACCGGACACTACGGTCAGCGTCACCGTGGGATTGCCGGACACATCACGCCCCGCAGCGTCTTGCACTCCCACCTGCAACATGACATCATCCGTCCCATCCGTACGCACACCCTCGTGTTTGTCCGATGTCAGCACCAGACGCTCCGCTTTTCCTTCCACCGGCCACGTGGGAGGCTCTACGCCCCGGTACGCTTTGCGGTACCAATACCATGCACGTTTGGGAATACGGAAATAATCCACGATACCCATCTTGCCCATGACACTTCCGGCAATACTGCCGTGGTCGAAACCACACCATACAGCTTGCCCGCTCCTCCACGGCAATCCCTTATAAGCCTCGTTTTTCTGCAAATCGCCCCACCCCGGTGCATACTTTCCCGGACGGTCGGCCGTCACGCTGCCGTATTCGGACACCATGGAGGGAATACCCGGCTGCTGAAAATCGGGAATGATGCCACCGTCTCCATTGTATCCGGCAATATCGCCCAACAGGTCTATCCGGTCCTTGCCCAAGGGACGCTGTGCGCCGCCGATGGCTGCCGGACGCGTAGGGTCGAGCTGCCGGGACAGAGCCACGCATTCCTTCAGTAACGCGCGAACACCGTCCATCGCGGCGGGCGCAGAGAAGAACGCTTCGTTACACATGCTCCACGCAATAATAGAAGGATGGTTGCGATGGATTCGTATCATCTCGGCCAACTGCGTTTTCACACTGCGGTCGAATCCGGCACGACCTTCTGCTTCCACCGGATAAGCACTGGCATTCCAGTACCCGTCCGCCCGGAAACCGCCGATACCCCAAAAGGCATTTTCCGACCAGAAGAGCATGCCCTCGCGGTCGCAAGCCTCGCCAAAAGCCGGGGAATGCGGATAATGGGAGCCACGAATGAAGTTGAATCCGGCTTCTTTCATCATACGCACGTCACGCCACATGCCGGCTTCGGTCACGGCATCGCCCCATCCGGCATGATCCTGATGTACATTAGCCCCTCGCAAATAGAGGTGCTTGCCATTCAGGAAGAAGCCTTTGTCTGCCGTCCACTCCATCCATCGGAATCCCCAAACCGTCTCTGTACGGTCGAGCACCCGGCCTTTCCGCGACAGCGTGCTGACCACCTTATATAAATAAGGCTGTTCGGGCGACCAACATATAGGCTGCTCCACAGTGGGTGTCGTCTGGTCGGCCTGCACGGATGCACCCGACGCTATTTTATAATCATCAGTCACTGAGGCTACCGTGCGCCCTTCGGCATCTACCACGTCGGTCTGCAACCGGAACGTGGCCTCACTTCCGGTCGCGTTGCAAAGGTCGGTCACGACGCGCACGGTAGAACTCCGCCCGTCGTTCTGCGCCAAATCCGGTGTGGTGACACTGGTTCCGTACCAATCGATATAAGCCGGTGATTTCAATACCAACCGGACGTTCCGGTAGATACCGCCGCTGAACACATGCTCACCGGCTCGCGGAGCACGGTCGGGATGCCACAGGTTGTTCACCCTTACGGCTATCACATTCCGGCCTTTCCGGGCTTGGAGGGTGATATCAATGGAGAAGCCCGTATAACCGCCTACGTGGCTTCCGGCACGGACACCGTTGACAAAGACTTCTGCCTCCTGGAATACCCCGTCGAACTCCAAGAAGATTTTCTTTTTCAACTGCTTCGCGGTCAAATCCACCTCCCTGCGATACCAACCATAGCCTACATAAAAATCCTTACTCATAAAATAAGGAATGCTGAAGGAATGGGGCAACCCGACACGCTCCCAAGCGGAATCATCGTATGCAGGCCGCGCTGCCCCGGCATCATCCCCCCTCGAATATTTCCAAGACGGATTGAGGTTCAATACTTCCCGTGAGGTATTCCCGGCATACAAAGCCGGAACCATCGCCCACAGCCACACGACATTAAGCCATTTCAACCATGTCCTCATGGTACTCTATTCCTCCTAATAATTCAATTTGTTCCGCCCGGTCTCTTTCCCGTCGGTATAGAAAGTGACCGTCAAGTCTGACAATTCTTTTTCCGTCGGCACGAAATCCGAATCCAGACGCAGGGCCGCCGTGGCGTAAGGGGCGAGAGGCGCGATTTGCCCCTCGGCCAACTTTCTCCCCCCGGCCTCAACCACAATTTGCGACGGAGCGGACGACGACAAACCGTAATTCTTCACTTCCAATGTCAGCGCCTTCCCTTCTTTGTCATACATCGGATAAGCAGCCGAAAGCATGGCCGGATGGTAATCCACGTAAGGCAAGGAAGCATAGCCGTACAGTAACCGCCCCTTTTTATCGCGTCCCAACAACTTGGGCGCAAACTCGTCCGGCTGCATACCGTTCCCGGCCCCGTCGAACTCTACAATCAAATCCTTCCCGACCTTATGCGACCGGATGGCCTTGCATCCCCGTCCGAAATTCACCTCCGAAAACGCGCCGAAACGCAAAGATTTTACGTCAACGTCCTTTTGCGGGTCGAAGTCCTTTTCCGCCCTGATTCTCACTTCTATGGTTTTCGTGTCCGCCGTAATTGTATCGCGGTTCAACACTTCCAGCAACACTCCTTTATTCAGAGGAATACAAATATTCTTGGAACTATGGTTATCATTCGGCTGATCTTCCCACTTGATGGTGTCGATCACGGCAAAGTTCGCCTGGACCGCACGCCCCAGGCTGTCCTGAAACACCTTCAGACGTTCGTACTTGAACCAATGCTCCACCTGTCCGTCCGGATGGACAGACACTCCGGGCATGTAGGCCTCTCCCTGTTCCGTCACCCAATGCAAACCGTCTTTCGAACGTTGGTAGTAGGCAATGCGCCCCAACCAATCGTTGACAATCAGATGGTATTGCAGATGGTCGCGCCACACTACCGGGTCTTCAAACCGGCCTTCTACCGGAGGATATACGCTACGGTCGGTCAACTGCTCGTACGGAGAAAACCCGTCACGACTGACCCAAACACCTCCGCCACGACACACCATCAGATAGGAACCGTCCTCCCTGCGGGCGAACGTCAGGTTGGACAGCCCTTCGACAATCCTCCGGCTGCGTGCGTCGAAATGAAAACGGCCGTAACGCCAAGGACCGTTCTCCGAGGGAGCGATATAATATCCGTCGATGACATATACCACCACACGTCCGTCCTGCAAACGGAAAGCCTCGGGGTTATGCCCCCTGCCTATCGTATCGCTGATAGCGTACGGGCCTTCCAGTTTGTCACCGACCGCATGGAACACCGTAGAGTTACGCCAAAACATGTGCCCTTCGGGCGAATTCTCCGGCCAACCGCACACAAACAGATGGTACTTACCGTCTGAAGTTTGCAGAATATTCCCTCCCCAAAAAGAAGTCTCCGGCAATTCAATGCCGTTATCTACCAGACGCGGACGCACGCTGTCCGCTCCCCATACATCGGAAGACAGTATTTCGCCTTTCATCGGCTGGAGGCGGTCCATAAAACGTGCTCCTTCCACCAAGTTTTTCCACTCTGCCGGCCGTTCGCGTTCCGTCACTTGAGCTTGCAGATTCCAGCCGAACCCGACGGCCAAAGAAAGTATTAAAAATCTTTTCATTCGCATATTATGTTTTATTTAATGCAAAGATACGGTCTTTATTCTTCACAACGATAGGACAATCCTCAACGAATATAGGACAAAAAAAGCATATCCTGAAAACAACCTTCCGCCTTAGACAAACCTAATACCCAGAAACCACATTAACCTAATTTCAATATTAACTAACTGCTTTCATTATCTTATACGTTTGAGAACGGCAAACTACTTAACCGCATTCCCACTTTTTTTAGAAATTGCGGCAGAAACTTTATCGGCAATCACCGGACTGCCGTAAAAAGAGGAAAAACCGTCGGGTTTGCTACTGCTGCCCGTCACATGGGCAATGAAGAAACCATAGACACCCTCGCGCAAGTTAATCCAAGGGTAAGCTCCGGCCCATCCCGGCGAACTGATACGATAGGCCTCTCCGGTCTTCTCGTCCACCATTTCACGCCATTCGCCCAATCCGTAAACGCCCTGATGATGCCGTCCGAGCGCACGCTCCACATATTCTCCTTCGGCTACTTTGGCACGTCCCACCTGGTCTGCCTGCATTTCTTTCACGGTAGCCTCCCGAAGAATCCGTTGTCCCTCGAAAACGCCACCATGTATAATCATGTCTAAAAAGTTCATATAATCATTCAGCGTCGTACACAGCCCGCCGCCCAACATGGGTGCGTGGCCTCCGTCCGTATTGACAGGAGTGAAATGGGAACGGGTCATGTGTAAGGGCCCGGCCAGAAGCTCCTGAAACAAAGTTTCAAACTCCTTCCCCGCAGCCACCTCGGCCATGCGTCCGGCCACCTGCATGGCCAGACCGCCATACTCGAACCGCGTTCCGGGCGTGAATACGGTGTCCAAAGGCAAGATTTCCGCCACGGCCGAATCCAAATGGTTGTAATTGTCCACCCGGGGGGCGGGCAAATAAGGCCGGATGCCCGACGTGTGAGACAACAACCGGCGTAAAGGAATCACGCCTTTCGGGTCGCCCTTGAACTCCGGCAGCCATTTCTCCACCGGGTCGTCCCACGACAGTTCCGTCCGGTCCACCACGGCGGCCACCACCGCAGCGGCCACCCACTTTCCGGCAGAAGCCACATAAACCGGAGTATCCGGCGACACGGCACCGTATGACTTGCGGAACAAAACCGCCGTATCCTGTTTCACACAAATGGCCGCACCGGGATAATATCCCTTATCCACCCAACCTTGAATCAACGAGTCAAGCCCCGTAAAGTCCGGCTCCTCCCCGTGCGCTCCGTTTCTGCCGCCGCAAGCGGCCACCATGCCCCCTAACAGGCATCCCCATATCCAAACTCCGATTTTCTTCATACCTTTCATGTTTATTTATTCCACCTTACTGATAAACTCCCTTAAAGCCTTGTTGAACTCCTCCGGACGCTCCATGTTCATCATGTGTCCGCAATCCTCCAGCACCAACATCCTGCCATTGGGCAAGTAATCCAAGATTTCCGGATGTTCCGGAAACTTATTCCCCGGAGATTTTCCCTCCACAATCAAGACCGGCACATCGGGCTTACGGGTTTTCAACTGCCGAAAAGCATCCTTCCCCGCCACGACACGGACTTCCTTGTGTAAAGGTTGCCAGGCATCCCAATCCTGAATCATCTGCCAAAGCGGCTTGCGCATCCGTTCACGCCGACTTCCTCCGGATTTCATCAGCCCCTCGAACCATTCCCGTTTCATCACGTCTACGCCTTTCCGCTTCAATTCCGCAATTTCACGATCGCGCCGGGCTGCCTCCTCCGCGTCCATCGGTTCGCTGGGACCCGGAGACATGCGCACATTTCCGCTGGCTAAGAAAGCCGACAACATCCGTTCCGGAAACCACCCCAACATGTCGGCACCGATATAGCCTCCTAACGACAAGCCCACGACGTGCGCCTTTTCGATATGCAACGAATCCATCAACGCCACTAAATCTTCTACATGGGTGAACTGGAAATCCTCCGTTTGCGGAGATGAAAGTCCGTAGCCTCGCAAATCATAACGGATAACACGGTAATCCCGTGCCAAATCTGCAAATTGTCCGTCCCACATACGATGGTCTAACGAATGACCGTGTACCAGAATGACCGGTTGACCTTCACCGCATTCTTCATAGTACAACGTGCCGTGGTCTACTCCGACATAAGCCGACCGGATCTCACCGGGCCGCCGGGCTTGCATGCACCCGACGATCAAGCAAAAGCAGCCCCAAAGCCATACCTTTCTACTATTCATGCCTTTTATTTCAAACGAATCAGATAACTGTAACTGTATTTCTTGTCCCACAAACGGTACGGATTGTAGGGAAACATCCCCCAACTGTTATCGCCTCCAAGCCCACGTTGTTTCAGATCCACATGCAAAAATACATCTTTTTGCGGTATCGCATCAATCGTATGCTGCATCTTCCGCGTCAGGCCGGGGTCTAAATCTTCCGGGGCATAGTGCAAGGCCGAAAACGCAATGGGTTGCGACACACCCGTGATTTCCACTTCCGTCCCCTCGCCGTCCGACAAGGAAAGCCAACGCACGTCCGTCTTGTTCCCCGTCTCTTGCGGACGGGCATACGGGTAATACTGGTTTTCCACTTTGTCTTCATACCGGCCGACGAACGCAGACGACCAACGGTCGATATAATTCTCCTGCGGTCCACGCCCGTAATAACAAAGGTTTTCATACCGGCCTGCCAACTCCATGCGCATGCCGAACCGAGGCAGTTCCGGCAATTTCTTCCCGGTCATGTCCATCGTGCCGCTCACCTGCAACGAGCCGTCATTACGTACCAGAAATTCCATGGTGTAGGGGACTTGTATATCGGTCAATATCCATTCCACCTTCACGGGAAGCCCCTCCGGAGTCCGTTCGCCCACGGTGACGTTTTTCACGTAACGGTTGACATGGGCCGTACGCCATACCCCGCACGTCCACGGCATCTTGTTCCCGAAATCATTGTCCACCGGAGCACGCCAGAAGGCCGGTTCCGGATACTTCTTGAACGGGCGCACGCCCCGGATGGCGTAATCGGACAAGACACCTTTCTTCAAATCTATTTTCCCGGACACGTCGCCCGATGCAAAAACCAATACGCCATCTTCCACACGGTACTCCAAATTTCCGGAAGCCCCGGGCATACGGGTAAAGAAATCTCCCTCACCCAACTTCAACTGCTCTTTCGCCACTTCATAGCCCGCAGGCAATAAGCCGGACGCTGCCTTCGTATAAGCATACAGGTTCAGGAAATATTCATTTCCGTCATCCGGAATTTCCGGCAAGTCCAAACGGATGTCTTTCTGCCCGTGGGGAAGCAAATCCACAGAGAAAGTGCCCGACGCGGTCTTCTCCCCGTTCCTGCATATTTCCCAAGCGAAAGCATAGTCTTTCAGGTTGGTAAAGTCGTGGCGGTTCCGCACGGTAATCCACCCGTACGCGGCATCCTTTTCTTCAAATTGGATATACTGGTACACTTTTTTCACTTCCCAAGCCTGCGGCTTCGGCGTACCGTCGGCAGAAAGGATGCCGTCCGTACCCGTATTCCACTCGCTCGGCTTGTCTTCGAGCCATTTGTAGCTTCCCATTTTCCCGTTGTACATCCAAAAGACGCGGCCATCCTGAGGGTCTGTCTCCATTCTGAAACCTTGGTCCTTAAAGTCCCAGATGAAACCGCCCTGAAGGTTGGGACTGTCGTAAATGACATCCCATATATCCTTGAAATTTCCGTTGCTATTGCCTTGCGCATGAGCGTATTCGCACATGATGAAAGGACGCTGTTTGCCGGACTTCCGGTAGTCCTTGATTCTTCCCATATTGGGATACATCAGACAGACCACATCCGTATTCCAATCCTCCCACGCCTGTTCAAACTGCACAAAGCGTGAAGGGTCGTAGGCTTTCAACCGTTTGTACTCATCATGGAACACCTTTCCGTTACCGCACTCATTGCCCAACGACCAACCGATGACACAAGGATGGTTCTTGTCTCTCTTCACCATACGGTCGATACGGTCTACGTGCGCCGCATACCAGTCTTCCCGATAAGCGGGATGGTTGACGGTATCCTTAAAATAAGGCACGGAACCCATGCCGTGGTTCTCTATATTAGCTTCGTCCACCACGTAGAAACCGTAGCGGTCGCATAAGTCATAAAAGTCCGGATGGTTCGGATAGTGGCAAGTCCGGATAGCGTTGATGTTCAAGCGTTTCATTTGTTTCAGGTCGTCCAATATCAAGTCACGCGTCTGCACATGGCCTAAGGTGTCGCTATGCTCGTGGCGGTTGACTCCTTTTATATATACGGGCATCCCGTTTACCATCAACTTGGCATTCTTTATTTCTATCTTCCGGAATCCGGTCTTGCAAGCCGTCACCGACGTATTCCCCTCCTCGTCCCGCAAGGTCAGGATGCAGTCGTAAAGTTCGGGAGTCTCGGCTGTCCATTTGGCCACATTCTTGATTCGCCCCGAAAAGGAAAGCGTTTCCGCCTCCCCCTTCATCTCGAACTTCCGCTTTTGTGCCCATACGGTCTTACCGGTCTTATCCACCAGTTTCATCTCTACTTGGCCTTTTCCGGGCTCGCTGTCTGCAAATGCACGCAAATCCACCGTGGCATTGAAAATGCCGTCCCTGTAACGGCTGTCCAAACCGGCATGCAAGAAAAAGTCCCACACCGTCGACTTGGGATAAGCTTGCAGGTACACGTCGCGCTCGATGCCCGTCAAACGCCAGAAATCCTGGTCTTCCATGTAACTGCCGTCATGCCAACGATACACCCGGACGGCCAACAGGTTCTCCCCTTCGCAAAGGTAAGGCGTCACGTTGAACTCAGCCGGTGTCTTGGCCGCCTTGGTCATCCCGATCCTTTTCCCGTTCAGGAAAACCTGTGCATAACCGGATATGGACCCGAAATGCAACAGGACTTCGCGGCCGTCCCAGCCTTCCGGCACGGTGAACACCTTACGGTACGTCCCCACCGGATTGTCCACGTCCACGTAAGGAGGGTTGGCCGGAAAAACATACTGGATATTGCGGATAATCGGTTCGCCGAACCCTTTCAGCTCCCAATTCGAAGGGACGTCCAAATCGGCCCAAGAGGAATCATCGAAATCTTTCTTATAAAAGCCCTCTTCCGCGTCCTCGATGTCCGGCACGTATGAGAACTTCCACCGCCCGTTCAGGGATTCATGCCACGGTGACTTAGAGAAATCGCCAGTCAACGCTCCCAGTTCATCGTCATACCACATGAAGACCGTATGTGGACTTTCCTTGTTCCACTCATATTTCTCCGGATTCTCCCACTCGTTTTGCCCTGCACAAAGTCGCCCTGCTCCCACCACCAGTAGCAGTAACACCCCATAAATAATCTTTCCCATATACATTTTAATACGTTCTTTTCTATTTACCACTACGTTGCTAACGTTTAAAATACCTACGGGAGAAACATTTTTTCAGAAATATGACCGATAAATCACAAAAAGCCGGACTGTCTCACGACACCCCGGCTCCACCATCTAAATTCCTAAAAAATAAAGAATCTTGCTGTCAACGGATGAACAGCAATTCGCGATACTTAGGCAATGTCCACATCTGGTCGTCCACAATCAACTCCAACTTGTCGATATGGTAACGGATTTGTTCCAACATCGGCGCAATGGTGTCGTGGTAGGCCACGGCCTTTGCCCGTTCGCCTTCAATCTTGTTGGCTACCTTGCGGGCTTCGACCATCGCATCCACGTGCTCCTTGATATAGGCCGTGCGTTCGGAAATCTCCCTGATGATGGCCAGGTTCTCGGCAGACAATCTGCCGGCTTCTTCCGCGCTGAACAGTCCCTTCATCTTGTACACGTTGTCTATCAACTTGCTCTGGTACTCGATGGCTACAGGCACGATATGGTTCATGGCCAAATCACCGAGCACACGTGCTTCTATCTGGATTTTCTTGGTATAGGTTTCCCATTTCACTTCATTGCGGGCTTCCAGTTCCACTTGGGTCATCACCCCGGTAGACCCGAACATGGCGATGCTGTCTGCCGACAAGTAGTTGTCGAAAATAACGGGACAGCTCGTCTCGCAATCCAGACCGCGCCGCTCTGCTTCGGCCTTCCACTCGTCGCTGTAACCGTTCCCGTCAAAGCGGATGGGCTTGCAGATTTTGATATATTTGCGAATCACCCGGATAAGGGCAGCTTCTTTGCCCTCGCCTTTTTCCATCAAGGCATCCACTTCGGCCTTGAAATCCGTCAACTGTTCGGCCACGGCGGCGTTGAGGGCTATCATCGCGCTCGCGCAGTTGGCCTCCGAACCCACGGCCCGGAACTCGAAACGATTTCCGGTAAAGGCGAAAGGTGACGTACGGTTACGGTCAGTATTGTCTATCAACAACTCAGGAATCTGGGGGATGTCCAGCTTCATCCCATGCTTGCCCTCCAAGAGGACCAGTTCCTCGTCGGTGCTCTCCTCCAAATGGTCGAGCACACGGCTCAACTGCGTGCCGAGGAAAGAGGAAATGATGGCCGGGGGTGCCTCGTTGGCTCCCAAACGATGGGCGTTGGTGGCGCTCATGATGGAGGCTTTCAGCAAACCGTTGTGCCGGAACACGGCCATCAGGGTGTTCACGATGAACGTGATGAAGCGCAAGTTCTCCTCCGCCGTCTTGCCCGGAGCCATCAGCAGCACGCCGGTATCGGTGCCCAACGACCAGTTGTTATGCTTGCCTGAACCGTTCACGCCCTTGAAAGGCTTCTCATGCAACAACACGCGGAAACCGTGCGTGCGGGCCACCTTGCGCATCAGCGACATGATCAGCATGTTATGGTCTACCGCCAAGTTGCACTCCTCGAAGATAGGAGCAAGCTCGAACTGGTTCGGTGCCACCTCGTTGTGGCGCGTCTTCACCGGGATGCCCAGTTCCAAGGCCTGTATCTCCAAGTCCTTCATGAAAGCGGCCACACGGGTCGGGATGGCTCCGAAATAATGGTCTTCCAACTGTTGGTTCTTCGACGCTTCATGCCCCATCAGCGTACGCCCGGTCAGCAACAAGTCCGGACGGGCGGCATACAAGCCTTCGTCCACCAAAAAGTATTCCTGCTCCCATCCCAAATAAGAAACCACCTTCTTCACGGACGGGTCGAAGTAATGGCACACTTCTACCGCCGCCTTATCCACCGCGCGCAAAGCCTTCAGCAAAGGTGCCTTGTAGTCGAGCGACTCGCCGGTATAAGCGATGAACACGGTAGGGATGCACAGCGTGTCGTCTACCACGAATACAGGCGAAGAGGGATCCCAAGCACTATAGCCGCGCGCCTCAAACGTGTTCCGTATGCCCCCGTTGGGGAAGGACGAGGCATCGGGTTCCTGCTGCACAAGCAACTTGCCCGAAAATTCCTCCATCATCCCGCCTTTGCCATCATGTTCCACGAAAGCGTCATGCTTCTCTGCCGTACCTTCCGTCAAGGGTTGGAACCAGTGGGTGTAGTGCGTCACCCCCAATTCTTCGGCCCAACGCTTCATGCCCGAAGCCACCTCGTCGGCCACGCTGCGGTCCAAAGCGGCACCATGGTCCATGGCATCCACCAACCTCGCATATACGGTACTGGGCAAATACTTGAACATCTTCTCACGGCTAAACACATATTTACCGAAATATTCGCTGGGTCGTTCCGCCGGAACGGTCACTTCTTTCGCCTTCGCGTGGAAAGCACTCTCTACAACTCTGAATCTTAATTCTGACATAATCACCTAAGTATTTTGATTTTCATATTATTCTTGCCTGTTACGGACTGTCTTACAAATCGTAGGCTGATTCGCCGTGTTCGTAAATGTCAAGCCCTTCTTCTTCCACTCTCTTGTCCACACGGATGCCGACCAGTTTGTCTACTACCTTGAACAACACGAAGGTCATCACCGCACTGAACACCATCGAAATGACCGTGGCCGCAATCTGAATCCACAACTGGTTCCAATCCCCGTAAAGCGCACCCTGCACGCCACCTTCACCGGTCACGAACTGCGTGGCAAAAACACCGGTGAGCACAGACCCGATGATGCCGCCTACCCCATGCACGCCAAAGGCATCGAGGGCATCATCGTAACCGAACTTGGGCTTCACGACAGCCACCATCCAAAAACAAACGGCCGAGGTTATCAAACCGATGAACAGCGCACCGACCAAATCTACCGAACCGGCTGCCGGCGTGATGGCCCCCAAACCGGCCACGGCTCCCGTACAAGCCCCCACCGTAGTGCATTTCTTGTTGACCACCCAGTCGATGGCCGCCCAAGTGACCGCTGCCATGCACGTGGCGATATGCGTCACCAAAAACGCGTTGGCTGCCAGACCGTCGGCCGCCAAGCCGCTTCCGGCATTAAACCCGAACCAACCCAGCCAAAGCAATGCCGTGCCTAAAAAGACAAAAGGAATGTTGTGCGGAGTAATGGGACGGCCCGCCCTGTAATCCTTACGACGGCCGACCATAAGCGCCATCACCAATGCGGCCACGCCGGCATTGACATGTACCACCGTGCCCCCGGCAAAGTCCACGGCTCCCATTTCCATCAGGAAACCGCCACCCCATACCCAATGAGCCATGGGCATGTAGACCAGTATGCTCCACAACACCGTGAAGCACAAGAAACCGGCGAACCTCACACGTTCGGCGAACGCACCGAGAATCAAAGCCGGCGTAATCAGGGCGAACATACACTGGAACATTACGAACAGCATTTCGGGGATGCCGGTCGCCGTCAGCGTATCCAGACCGATGCCGTTCAACATCACCTTATCGAATCCCCCGATGCCGTACTTGAAGAAACCGCTGCCTTCATATCCGGTGCCGAAGGCAAGGCTGTAGCCGAAGACCACCCACAAGATGCTGACCACCCCGGCTATGGCCAGGCTCTGCATCACCAGGCTCAGCATATTTTTCTGGCGCACAAGGCCGCCGTAGAACAAGGCGATTCCGGGAATCGTCATCATAAACACCAAAAGGGTTGCCACTATCATCCAAGCCGTGTGGCCTGAATCCAATATCACTGATGTATCCATAATCTTACTTTTTTATCATTCAACCATCTTTTTAACCTTGGCGGGAACCGTCCCGCCTCACTTCTCTTGTTCCGCGTT
>ULUY01101667.1_pt1 | contig 17981 bp, 16 predicted proteins | sample 1959031 | NCBI WGS metagenome assembly ULUY01 (sample SAMEA4835774, study PRJEB28245) | human gut metagenome | biome: gut microbiome; material: fecal sample | place: Denmark | collected 2008
CATCAGGGCGGTTTCCGTCACGCCTGAAGCCGTTGTCCCTGCTTCCGTCTCTGTTTCCGTCTCTGTTTCCATCAGAACGGTTTCCGTCACGTCTGAAGCCATTATCTCTGTTTGCGCCATTATCCTGTCTGCGATTATCACGTATATCCTTGCGGTCGCTGTTATGAGGATTATATACAGCGGTAATATGTGATTTCTTTTCGGCAGGCTTCTGCTCATTCTTTACCTGCTCATTTTTCGTCTGAGGTGCTGTAGCAACAGCCTCCTGCTTTGCTGCCTGCTCATTTCTTGCAGGCTGTTCCTTTATCTCCTTAGGTGCCTCTGTATTCTGCACTGTTGTACCCTTTCCAAAATGCTTTTTAACCATGTCGATTGCATTATCATCAATGCTGCTCGAATGACTCTTGACATCTACATTTTTGCTCTGTAAATACTCTACTATATCACTATTTTTTAAATTCAATTCTTTCGATAATTCATATATTCTCATTTTAGGCATCAGCATTACCTCCTTCAATTATTTCGACCTGGGAATCCGATAATTCCCTGCATTTCTTTAACAGCGAATCAGCAAATCCCGTATCGAGAATTGCCAGTGACGCCCTAAACTGCTTTCCCATTGAATGTCCGAGAGTCTCCTTGTCTTTATATATCACAAGCGGAACTCCATAGAATGAACAGGAATCCTTAAATCCCTTCTTCGTCCTGTCCGAGGCGTCATCTGCTATGATAACAAGGCGGGCTTTTCCTGCCTTTATGGCCTTATCCACAGAAAACTCACCACTTGTAACCGCTCCTGCTCTGGTGGCAAGACCTATCATTGAAAGTATTCTATCTTGATTCAATTTTCTCTAACTCCTTTTTAAGTGCTTCATATACATCGGAAGGTATCTGGCACTTAAGTGAGCGTTCCAAGCCCTTCGATTTGATTGCTTTGTTAAGACAATTCATATCTGCGCAGATATATGCACCTCTTCCGTTCTTTCGACCGGTCGCATCAAGAAGAATCTCTCCCTCCTGTGTCTTTATTACCCTGAGCATGGACTTCTTGTCTTTCATTTCACCACAGCCCAGACACTGCCTTTGTGGTATTTTTCTGGTTACAGCCATAACATCACGCTTTCTATCAATAAAATACTAATACTGTGTGGATTACTGCTCCTCTGTCCCAGAAGCCTCATCCTCATAGTTATCATCCTGTGAATATTCATCCTCCTCGTACTCATCGTTATAAGGATTCATGTAATCTTCACCAAGCTCCTTCATCTGTGACTCACTCTTTATATCAATCTTAAAGCCTGTAAGCTTAGCTGCAAGTCTTGCGTTCTGTCCTTCCTTGCCGATTGCAAGTGAAAGCTGGTAATCAGGAACAACAACTCTTGCCGTCTTAGCCTCATCATCTGCGATAACAGATACAACCTTAGCCGGGCTTAACGCATTCTCAATCAGATATGCCGCATTCTCATTCCATGCGACAATATCAATCTTCTCACCGCCAAGCTCCTCAACAACGGCGTTAACTCTTGCTCCGTTGATACCTACACAAGCTCCTACAGGATCTACATCAGGATTACTTGACCATACTGCTATCTTGGTTCTTGAGCCTGCCTCTCTTGCCACATTCATAATCTCGACTGTTCCATCACGAACCTCAGCAACCTCAGCCTCGAAAAGTCTCTTTACAAGCTCCGGATGTGTTCTGGAAACTAAAATCTTAGGTCCCTTGTTTCCGTTCTTTACCTCAAGCACATATACCTTGACACGGTCATTAGGCTTAAAGGTCTCACCCCTCACCATCTCGCTCTCGTTGAGTGTTGCGTCAACCTTGCCAAGATTGATGATAACATTCTTCCCGACATAGCGCTGTACAACACCTGTCACAACTTCCTTTTCCTTGCTGCTGTACTGGTCAAAAAGGACATTTCTCTCCTCCTCACGGATGGTCTGGAGAATGACATTCTTGGCAACCTGTATTGCAATACGTCCGAAATCCTTCGACTTAACCTCAATATTTACCATATCTCCGATATCATACTTAGCGTTAATCATCTTAGCATCTGCAAGACTTATCTGTGTTGTGTCGTCTGTCACATCATCGACAACCTCTTTCTCGGCGATAACCTTGAAATCACCTGTCTCCCTGTTGATTGTCACCTTAAAATTATCTGCCTTTCCAAAGTGATTCTTGCAAGCTGTAAGAAGTGAAGTCTCTATAGCCGAAAGTAACTTCTCCTTGCTTATCTCCTTCTCCTTCTCAAGCGCATTAAGTGCTTCAATTAATTCCTTGTTCATCATATCCTCCATTTCTGACCATATTATCGCTATAATGTCAATGATATACGCAATCCGCTCCGCTTCCTGCCCATATAAAATTGATGTTTCACATCTTAAATCTTATAGACTGTATGTTTTTAAAAATCGAATGCAAGTCTTATGAGTGCAAGTGCTGCCCTTTCGTAAACAGCTGTTGTGCCATCCTCATGCTCTATTGTAACCGTACTGTCATCAAATGCCGTAAGAATACCGCGGTCCTCCTTCACCTTGTTGACCGCCTTGTAGAGTCTTAACTCAACCTCATTGCCAATATTCCGCCTAAAATCCTTATCCTTCCTGAGCGGTCTTAAAAGTCCCGGTGAGCTGACCTCAAGAATGTACGCATCATCAATGAAATCTTCTTTATCAAGCAAATCGGAAAATGCCCTGCTCACAAGCTCGCAGTCATCCACCGTGATTCCACCCTCCTTGTCAATATAAGCTCTAAGGTACCAGTTGCTGCCTTCCTTCACATACTCAACATCAACCAGTTCAAAATGATTAGCCTCTATTATAGGAGTAATCATTGCCTCGGCCTTTGCCTCATATTCCTCTCTTCTTGCCATAATGTCCTTTCCTGTTAAAACACATCCACCTGGGCTTCCCATAAAATAGAAAACCCTAAAGTAAAACGAAAGAGTGGGTTCACACCCACTCTTGCCAGTCAACATGTATCATAAATCAGTTAATACTATATCACATTATTCTATAGAATGCAAGCACTTTTTTATCCTCTGTTCCACTGCGCCCACTTTTTCCTATATTCCTCGGCAGTCATGCCCTCATTTTCAATAAAAAGGTGTCTGAACAAATCCGTGTTCATTATGCCTGATTCAACCACTATCTCCTTCACCGGCTTTACCGAAAATCTTAAAAGCTCCTTGGCACAGTTAAATCTTCTGTTGAGAATATAGTCGCACAGGTCAATTCCGTACTTGTCCTTGAACTGCCTGTTTATGGTTATCTCATCCATGCCGTATTCACCGCACACGCTCTCAAGCAGGTCCTCCTCCTTGAATCTGGCATTTACAGATTCGCGGATACTGTTGAGTATATCCGGATTGAGCTTCTTATTGTCCTCGTTGATAATCTCAACAAGCATGGTTGTGACAAGATTAGTGAGCAGATTATGGCTTACATACTCACTTGTAATGTCCTTCTCATCCTGATTTGACATAACCTCATCAATAATACCACTGTATTTCTTTATATCTGCTGCCTTAAAGACAGGCGAACCTCCATTTTTTTCAAGGAATATTCCATAGTAATCCCTAAGCAGTGCTCCATCCATGTGAACCCACATAAGCTCCCACTGTGAATCCGCTCCGCTGCAATGCTCATAGCTTCTGCGGCAGTCAATAAAAGCACAGTCCCCGGTCTTTACACTGTAATCCTTCCCGTCAAATGACACTCTACCGTTTCCTGACATAACAACCATAAAAAGATAGGATTCCAAGTTGCTTCTGCTGCTTACATGCGGCTTGATGCTTTTAAGCTTTCCTGTCTCCTGTACATATATAAGCTTCTTTCTTGCAAATTCACTTGGAGTGTGAAGGTATCTTTTTGAACTTGTCATCTCATTGGTATCAAATAATGCTTCCACACTCAAGCTTTTCACCCCCTGTCCTCTCACGCCAGTAATCAAGTATTTCCTTTATGGTCTGATTCAATGGAATATCCGGCTTCCATCCAGTCTGTTCATTTATCTTGGTGATATCCGCCTCTATAACCGGGACATCAACCGGTCTTATCTTATTCTGGTCAACCTTTACCTCTATATCAGCGCTCGACATTCCTATTATCATGTCAAGCATTGCTCTTATCTCTATAGCATTTCCACTGCCGACATTGTAAGTCTCACCTGCCCTGCCTTTAAGCGAAAGCAGGCCATAAGCTCTCGCAACATCCCTTACATCCGTAAAATCTCTCCGCGCCGCAAGATTTCCCACATACATAACCGGTTCCCTTAATCCGTTCTCAATCTCCGCAACCTGCTTGCAGAAATCCGACACCACAAATATCGGTGACTGTCCGGGACCGACATGATTGAATGCCCTCACAAGCATAATCTCCATATCATAAGCCTTAGAGTATATGGTTCCAATCATATTCTGGCACACCTTCGTGGCAGCATATATATTTCCCGGACGCAGCATGGTAGCCTCGCTTATCGGTGTCTCATCCTCCAGAATATGTCCGTATTCCTCGCCGGAGCCAATCAAAAGCACCCGCGGCTTATAGTACAGCTCCCTGACTGCATCCATCAGATTCACACTTCCCTTGATATTCACATCTATAGTGAGCGCAGGCTCCTTCCACGCCACACTCACCGAGCTCTGTGCAGCCAGATGATATATATAGTCCGGCCTGACCGCGAACAGCAGCTCAACTATGTCATTCTTATTCAGAATATCAAGTTCATAAATCCTCTCCCCAAGAAACAGCAATTCATCCTGTGTCTGTGTACCGGGAAGCTTGGTTGCATATACTTCCATGCCAAATTCATTTTGCAGGCAGCCAGCCAGATAACTCCCGACAAAACCACCCGCACCTATAATCAATGCCTTTTTCATATCAATTCCGCTTCCTTATTGAATTACTCAAAATGCTTGTGCGTGTACAGATGCTCCTGACAGAATTCATAGTTACCATTACACTTAGAGCAGTAACGGAAAACAAGATTATCCCCATCCTTCTCAGTTCTTCCGCAGATAGCACACTTATGCTTAGTTCCGTTAGGAGCTGCCGCTGCCTTGACGTTTTTCTTGTAGACATACCTGCGGTGCATTTCCTTAGGGGCGAATCTTTTCATATTTCTTGTTCCGAAATAGAACAGGATAAAATTAAGCACGGATACAATGATGCTCACTCTCGTAGCCCATATAAGCTGTGACGCATACTGGACTCCAGCCGCACCATAGGCAGCGGAGTAAAGGCTCTTGTATTTTCCGACAGCAATAAATTCATAACCCATATAAATCACATCTATAATCGCAAGCCACTTAATCTTGATAGGAATAACCATCATAAAGTACACCTGGACATCAGGAAAGCATACTGCAAATGCAAGAAAAGATGCCATATTGATATAGTATGTGCTCGGGCTCATGCTGATTCCTGCAATCCAGTAGACTATCATTGTACTGATTGTCATAAAAAATATACCGGAAAAGACATAGCAGTTATAGCGGAAGCTCCCCCAATATTTCTCAAGCGAAGAACCTATAAAATACTGGAACATAAACATAAACAATATAAAGAAGGAAAAGCTCTCGGGAACCGTGCATACCCACGTTATAAGCCTCCACACCTGTCCCTTCATAACAAGTGCGGGATTAAGCTCCAGATAGCTGTATGCAGCCGGAGCCGTAAGCAAAAGCACATAGCCAATTCCATAAGCTGCCAGCACATAAATAATAAGATTCTTTATCGCATATCTTCCGTATTTCTTTTCAAGTTTTGCTAAAAAATTATTCACTCTTTCTCTTTCCTTTTCTCAATAATTATTTTTCCCTCATATTCAAACAGGCATCCCTACAATCCCGAAGCATAAGCCTGACAGCCATCAGCTTCTAAAACAAATCCTTCTTCCAGAAGATAATCGACACAATGAATGACAGGATTATGGAAAATCCTATGACTATCAGGAAGCCAAACGGGCTGTCTGCAAACGGCATTCCCGATGTAGCCACATTCATTCCGTAAAAGCTCGCCACCATAGTCGGGATAGAAAGTACTATCGTAACTGTGGCAAGAAACTTCATCGACTGATTCAGGTTATTGGAAATAATTGAAGCAAAAGCATCCATGCTTCCGCTTAAAATGCCGCTGTATATACTAGCCATCTCAATCGCCTGCTTGTTCTCGACAATGACATCCTCAAGCAGGTCCTCATCCTCAGGATATTTCTTAATCTTATCTATCCGGAAAAGCTTCTCAAGCACAAGCTCATTGCCCTTGAGGGACGTTGTGAAATACACGAGTGACTTTTCCAGTTCCTGAAGCTCTAACAGCTCCTTATTCTTCTGGTCTTCACGAAGCTTCTTCTCAAGCAGTTCGCTTCTCTTATCTATATTTCTGAGATAATTGAGGAAAAGCGTTGCATTTCTGTACAGAATCTGAAGGATGAATCTTGTCTTCTTGTAGGTATAGAATTCCCTCACCCTTCCATCCATAAAGTTGTTAAGAACAGGGGTATCTTCAAGACAGATGGTTATTATCTGGCTGTCAGTTACAGCAATACCAAGAGGTATTGTTCCGTACCAGTCCTTGCCGTTTCTCTCCTCAATGACGGGAATATCAACAACTATAAGTGTATAATCATCCTCGACCTGTATACGTGAGCGCTCCTCGTCATCGAGTGCCGCCCTAAGGTCTTCAAGCTGGATGCTGCACTCTGACGCAACCGTCTGCAGCTCATCAGCACTCGGTGCCGTCATGGCAATCCAGCATCCCGGCTCTATCTCATTTCTTCGCACCGTTCCATGATGCTCCGAACTTAAAAATATCTTATACATACGGACTACCTCTATTCCCAATAGCCTGATATCTATTGTTTTGGACATATTTTTATAAACAAATCAATTTTAGTATAATTTTTTTTTAATATTTTGTCAATGACGGTTGCTATTGATATTTGAAAAAAATTATAATATAATGTAACATACTTGGGTTTTGTAACCTTTCTTATTATTTATAGATAAAGGAGATGTATTCTCATGATGACATCCGAATACAGACTTGGAATTGACATTGGTTCCACTACAGTCAAAATAGCAATTATTGATAAAGCTAACAATATATTGTTTTCAGATTACGAAAGACATTTCGCCAATATCCAGGAGACTCTTGCAGGTCTTCTTGTCAAGGCTAAGGATAAGCTTGGCGCAATAAGCGTACACCCTGTCATAACCGGTTCCGGTGGTCTTACACTTGCAAGCCACCTTGAGGTTCCGTTTACCCAGGAGGTCGTAGCCGTATCAACAGCGCTAAGCGACTACGCTCCCCAGACAGATGTTGCCATAGAGCTTGGCGGCGAGGATGCCAAGATAATCTATTTTACCAACGGTATCGACCAGCGTATGAACGGTATCTGTGCCGGTGGTACAGGCTCATTCATCGACCAGATGGCTACCCTTTTGCAGACCGATGCAACCGGTCTTAATGAGTATGCCAAAAATTATCAGGCAATATACCCTATAGCTGCCCGATGCGGAGTATTTGCAAAATCCGATATACAGCCTCTCATCAATGAAGGAGCAACCAAGGAGGACTTATCCGCTTCCATTTTTCAGGCCGTTGTAAACCAGACCATAAGCGGACTTGCCTGCGGTAAGCCTATCCGCGGAAATGTTGCCTTCTTAGGCGGACCTCTTCACTTCCTGTCCGAGCTTAAGAATGCTTTTATCCGCACGCTTAATCTTGGTCCTGAGAACATCATTGCACCTGAGCACTCACATCTTTTTGCGGCTGTAGGTTCGGCAATGACCGCCAAAGATGAGATTGCCATTGATATTGACGCTCTCATCACCAAGCTTCACAATAAGATTAAGATGGACTTTGAGGTAGAGCGTATGGAGCCTCTGTTCGCCACGCAGGATGCCTACAAGGAATTCCGCGCACGCCATGACAGCCACCGCGTTATCAAGGGCAGTCTTGAGAGCTACTCCGGCAACTGCTATCTCGGAATAGATGCCGGCTCTACCACAACGAAGGCTGCAGTGGTAGCAGAGGACGGAACACTTCTCTACTCCTTCTACAGCAGCAACAACGGAAGCCCTCTCGCAACATCCATAAAGGCGATAAAGGAGATATATTCCATCCTTCCTGCCGATGCGCATATCGTGCGCTCATGTTCAACAGGCTATGGTGAGGCACTTATAAAGGCAGCCCTCATGCTCGATGAGGGTGAGGTTGAGACTGTATCCCACTATTATGCCGCCGCATTTTTTGACCCTGAGGTTGACTGTATCCTCGATATAGGCGGTCAGGATATGAAATGTATCAAGATTAAGAATAACACCGTTGACAGTGTCCAGCTCAATGAGGCATGCTCCTCAGGCTGCGGTTCTTTCATAGAGACATTTGCAAAGTCGCTGAACTACTCTGTTGAGGATTTCGCAAAAGAGGCTCTCTTTGCACCTCACCCTATAGACCTCGGTACAAGATGTACCGTATTCATGAACTCCAAGGTTAAGCAGGCGCAGAAGGAGGGTGCAAGCGTGGCGGATATATCTGCCGGACTTGCCTACTCTGTTATCAAGAACGCGCTTTACAAGGTTATCAAGATTTCAGACCCTAAGGATTTAGGTCACCAGATTGTTGTCCAGGGTGGTACCTTCTACAATGACGCTGTCCTTAGAAGCCTTGAAAAAATTACAGGTGTTGAGGTTATACGTCCTGATATTGCAGGAATCATGGGCGCCTTCGGTGCCGCCCTTGTAGCAAGAGAGCGCTACGAAGGTCAGGATACCACTATGCTTTCTATTGAGAAAATCAATGAGCTTACATACGAGACAAGAATGGCACGCTGCAAGGGCTGTACCAACAGCTGTCTCCTCACAATCAACCGTTTCTCCGGCGGAAGACAGTTCATATCCGGAAACCGCTGCGAACGTGGTATCGGCAAGGAAAAGAATAAAGACCATGTGCCAAATCTTTTTGAATACAAGAACAAGCGTCTTTTCTCTTATGAACCTCTTGAGATAACAGATGCACCACGCGGTGTTGTAGGTATCCCGCGTGTACTCAATATGTACGAGAACTATCCATTCTGGTTCACATTCTTTACAAAGCTCGGCTTCCGCGTTGTTCTCTCGCCTGAGTCAAGTCGTAAGATATATGAGCTGGGAATTGAATCCATCCCTAGTGAGTCTGAGTGTTATCCTGCCAAGCTCGCACATGGTCATGTAACGTGGCTTATCAAGCAGGGAATAAAATTTATCTTCTATCCTTGCATACCTTATGAGCGCAGGGAAATAGAGAACACTAACAACCACTACAACTGCCCTATCGTAACCTCCTACGCTGAGAACATCAAGAATAACGTAGAAGAGCTTGTGACAGAGAATATACTTTTTATGAATCCTTTCCTCTCATTTGAGGACGAGAAGGTTCTTGCAAAGCGTCTCTCCAAGGAAATCGGAGGTCAGTTCAACATCTCCTCCAGGGATGTTACCGCCGCATGCCAGGCCGCATGGGATGAATTAGCAGAATGCCGCCGCGATATTATGAAGAAGGGTGAGGAGACCCTCAAATACCTTGAGGAGACAGGAAGACACGCTATAGTTCTCGCAGGCCGTCCATACCATATCGACCCTGAGATTAACCATGGTATCCCTGAGCTTATCAACAGCTATGGAATAGCTGTTCTCACAGAGGATTCTATATCACACCTCGGAAAGGTTGAGCGTCCTCTCATCGTAATGGATCAGTGGATGTACCATTCACGACTGTACGCCGCAGCAAGCTTCATCCGCGACAAGGACAACATTGACATGATACAGCTCAACTCCTTCGGCTGCGGACTTGACGCCGTCACAACCGACCAGGTGAATGATATACTCTCCTCAGCAGGAAAGATTTACACCGTATTAAAGATAGATGAGGTAAACAACCTCGGTGCCGCAAGAATCCGTATCCGTTCACTCATCTCCGCCATAAAGGTTCGTGAGCACAACAACTACAAGCGCAGCATCGTATCAAGTGCTTACCACAGAAAAGAATTTACCAAGGAAATGCGCGACAGCAATTACACTATTCTCTGTCCGCAGATGTCACCTATACACTTCGACCTCATTGAGCCTGCTCTCAATTCCTGCGGCTACAATGTCGAAGTACTAAAGAATGTGAGCAAGTCTGCAGTCGATACAGGTCTTAAGTATGTCAACAATGATGCCTGCTACCCTTCTCTTATCGTGGTAGGACAGATGATGGAGGCAGTGCTCTCAGGCAGATATGACCTCACAAAGACAGCTCTTGTCATCACACAGACAGGTGGTGGCTGCCGTGCATCGAACTATATCGGGTTTATCCGCCGTGCCCTCATAAAGGCTGGCTACCCTGATATTCCGGTTATATCGCTGAGCGTGCAGGGACTTGAGAGCAACTCGGGCTTCACCTACTCGCTTCCTATGATTAAGAAGACAGCCATGGCAATCCAGTACGGTGATATATTTATGAATGTTGTGTACCGCACACGTCCTTATGAGGCAGTTCCGGGCTCGGTCAATGCACTCCATGAAAAGTGGAAGAAGATTATCATAGAGCAGCTCACGCAGCCAAAGGTATATATGAAGGATTTCAACCGCAACATCAGGCAGATTATAAAGGAATTCGATGAGATTCCTCTTCTTGACATCAAGAAGCCACGCGTCGGAATAGTCGGTGAGATTCTTGTCAAGTTCCTGCCTGCTGCCAACAACTACCTCGTTGACCTCCTTGAGAAGGAAGGTGCTGAGGCTGTAGTTCCTGATTTCATGGGCTTCATGCTCTACTGCGCTGAGAACGCGAACTTCAAGGCAGACAACCTCGGTGCAAGCAGGAAGTCAATGCACATAAGCAACGCTGTAATAAAGGCAATCAATATGTTCCGCGGTCCGTCCAACAAGGCACTTGCGCAGAGCAAGCGCTTCGATGCTCCGACGGACATCAAGGAGATGACTAAGCTGGCTGCCCCACTCGTTTCACTCGGAAACCAGACAGGTGAGGGCTGGCTTCTCACGGCCGAAATGATTGAGCTTATTCACCACGGAGCTAAGAACATCGTCTGCTGCCAGCCTTTCGCATGCCTGCCTAACCATATCGTAGGTAAGGGTGTCATAAAAGAACTGCGCGCCGCATATCCGGATGCCAACATAATCGCCGTAGACTATGACCCGGGTGCCAGCGAGGTTAACCAGCTCAACAGAATCAAGCTTATGCTGTCGACTGCGCAGAAGAATCTTGATAAGTAGGTTGGAGTTAAGAGCCTTCTTAAAAGGCAAACTACACTAAAACAATAATGTGTAATGTTGAGATAGTTGAGATATCAAGATAGCTGAGGTATATGTAGTTGAAAACGCGCCATATTGTAAGTTAAATTACAATATGGCGCGTTTTCTTTTTTATCTGCTTTCTTTTCTCTATTATCTTCGCGGGTATTTTTATTGTTTTCTGTTCTCACATACCCACAGCAGTCTATTTTTTATTGCTTTTTTGCTTGGCTGTGGGTATTTTTCCTGTCTTATGCTCTCCATACCCACAGCAGTCTATTTTTTATTGCTTTGTGGCTTGGCTGTGGGTATTTTTCCTGTCTTATGTTCTCCATACCCACAGCAGTCTATTTTTTATTGCTTTTTTGCTTGGCTGTGGGTATTTTTCCTGTCTTATGTTCTCCATACCCACAGCAGTCTATTTTTTTTTGCTTTTTTGCTTGGCTGTGGGTATTTTTCCTGTCTTATGTTCTCCATACCCACAGCAGTCTATTTTTTATTGCATTTTTGCTTGGTTGTGGGTATTTTTCTTGATTTATGTTTTCCATACCCACACTTCTTGTTTTACTTAATTTTTGACGGCAGCTGTGCAAGTATTATCGCCGCGAACATAAGCACACATCCAGCGCTCTCTTTAATTGACAGGCTCTCATGTAAAATTACCCACCCTGCAAGCACTGAGAAGCAGGATTCCAGACTGAGTATCAATGACGCTATCGTAGGATTGACATTCCTCTGTCCGATAATCTGAAGGGTATATGCTACCCCACAGGAGAGCACACCGGCATAGAGAATCGGAAGCCACGCCGACAATATGGCTGCCATCTCCGGATGTTCAAGGCTGAACATAAACGGAAGTGACACCACTGCGCACACTAAGAACTGTATGCATGACAAGGCAATTCCATTAACTCTGGGCGAAAAGTAATCTATCACCATAATATGCGCCGAAAATCCTATCGCACAGAGAAGAATGAGCACATCTCCCTTTCCAACGGAAAAACCATCTGTTATGCACAGACAATACAGTCCTGCCAGGGCAAGCACCACGACCGCCCATATCTTCCATCCCGATGTCTTTTTCATGAATATTCCGATTAAAGGTACAATCACTATATAGCACGCTGTTATAAACCCGGCTTTTCCCGCTGAAGTATACTTAATTCCAGCCTGTTGAAGACTTGTCGCCGCGAAAAGAAGTATTCCGCAGAAAAGACCTCCGACAATCAGCTCTTTTATGTTTCCATTATGTATATCAGTTGTGTTTTCCGATACTCCTTCTGTTGTTGCCTGCACTCTACTTCCTGATGTTATTTCCGACACTTTTTCAGAGCCGGAGGTTCTTTCAATTATCGATGTGCTTTGTGCTGCTCTTTTATCTCTTCCGCAAATCCCTTTCTGAACCAGTATGCAAGGAACAAGCGTCAACGCACCAATAAATGACCTTATTCCGTTAAATGTGAATGGTCCTATATAATCCATTCCTACACTCTGTGCGACAAATGCTGTCCCCCATATAAATGCTGTCAATGCCAATAATAAAGCATTCTTAAGTTTCATAATCAAATTCCTCTGCAATCGATGAGCCTGTTATCTTATATTCTCAATCTGCCAATCAATAGGCTCCACTCCATGCGATTTCAGGAACTCATTCGCCTGACTGAAATGCTTACATCCGAAGAAGCCGCGGTACGCGGACAGCGGGCTTGGGTGCGGCGCCTTGAGTATCAGGTGCTTCGGATTCGTTAACATTGGAATCTTACTCTGTGCCGGTCTGCCCCAGAGCATGTACACAATAGGTCTGTCCTGCGCATTGACAGCCTCAATGACGGCGTCCGTAAACTGCTCCCAGCCATGTCCCTGATGAGAGTTAGCCTGATGAGCGCGAACCGTGAGTACAGTGTTTAAAAGAAGCACACCCTGATCCGCCCATTTTTTAAGATAACCATTGTCCGGAACATAACAGCCAAGGTCATCGTGAAGCTCCTGATATATATTCTGAAGCGATGGCGGAATATCCTTCTGTTCAGGAAGAACCGAAAAGCTCAGCCCATGCGCCTGCAATTCATTGTGGTATGGATCCTGCCCAAGTATTAACACCTTGACATTCTTTAACGGCGTGAAATTAAATGCGCTAAATATATCCTCCGACGGCGGATATACCACACCCTTCCTGTATTCACTGTCCACAAACTTATATAAATCCCTATAATATGGCTTGGCGAACTCAGGTTTAAGCGCTTCAAGCCAGTCATTGCTAATCTGTGACATATCAATCTCCAATTACTAAGTCTATTTTTAGTTATACATACATTACCTTCTCACAGACACACCGCGCTGTGCAAGATAATCTTTAAGGTCGGATATCTCAAGCTCCTTGTAATGAAAAAGTGAAGCAGCAAGCGCCGCATCCGCCTTGCCCTCCGTGAGTGCCTCATAAAAATGCTCCTTACTTCCGGCTCCGCCCGAAGCGATGACAGGTATTGATACATTCTCAGCTATTGTCCGCGTAAGCTCAATATCATACCCCTGCTTGACTCCATCACAGTCCATGCTGGTAAGAAGTATCTCTCCGGCACCCAGCTTATCAGCCTTCACAGCCCACTCAAGTGCGTCGATTCCTGTGTCCACTCTTCCGCCCATCTTGTAAATATTCCAACCGCTTCCGTCCACTCTTCTCTTAGCATCTATCGCGACAACTACACACTGGCTGCCGAACTTATCCGCCGCATCGCTTATAAGGCGTGGTTTATCGATTGCGGATGAATTAATTGAAATCTTGTCCGCGCCCTCCCTCAGAAGGTTCTTAAAATCATCAACAGTCCTTATTCCGCCACCAACCGTAAACGGAATAAATACCTTCTCGGCAACCCTTCTCACAAGTTCAACTGTAGTCTCTCTTCTGTCGGATGAGGCTGTGATATCCAGAAATACAAGCTCATCTGCTCCCGCCTTGTCATAAAGGGCAGCTACCTCAACCGGATCACCGGCATCACGCAGGTTCACAAAATTGGTTCCCTTCACAACTCTTCCATTATTAACGTCCAGACACGGTATTATTCTCTTGGTAAACATAAGCTGTCCTCTCTATTATTGATTAGAATGCAGTATTATAATGCGGCAAAATTCTTGAGAATCTGCATACCCACACTTCCGCTCTTTTCAGGGTGGAACTGACATGCATATACATTATCCCTCTGAACAGAGGCGTGTATTATTGTTCCGCCATATTCAGTAGTCGCAGCGACTATGCTCTCATCATCAGCCTTGAGATAATATGAGTGTACAAAATACACATAAGGATTCTCACCAAGACCTTCAAAAAGTCTTGCGCCCTCCGATACCTTAAGGGAATTCCAGCCAATATGAGGTATCTTAATCCCAGGTGCATCCGGAATCCTCAAAATCTCACCCGGAAGAATCGAAAGTCCCTCAACTCCATCCGATTCATCGCTGCGTCTGAATAGAAGCTGAAGTCCAAGACATATACCCAGAAATGGCTTTCCTGAGTCAACAACCTCATGTATGGTGTTCACAAGACCATACTCATTAAGCCGTCCCATTGCATCGCCAAACGAACCTACCCCCGGTAAAATCACTTTATCAGATGACAGAATCTCGTTCCTGTCCCTTGTCACAACTGCTTCCTGCCCTATAGCTTCAAGTGCCTTTTCCACACTTCTTAGATTTCCTGCATCATAATCGATAATAGCAATCACTCAGTCATACCTCCGATGTCCATAAGTATCTCTCTGTACTGCAATTCATTTTCCAAGCTTCCATAATAGATGGCATCCTCCTCGGATATTCCGTATCTTGAAAGCTCTGATAAAATCTGAGCCTTAACCGCATCATACTGATCCAGCACCTCATACTTTTCAGCATCAGAATAATATTCATTATAGTGAGTCAACCCCTTTATCAAGGAATCCAATGCTTCCAGCTTCATTCCTATCTTATTGTAGCTCATATACGAGCAATAATCTACATATACGCTGGCAACCGTCCTTATTGCATAATATGTATTCTTGTCCGAAGCTCTTAATTCAACACCGGAAATACTGTCGAATGCCTGATCATATTTTCCATTTGTGAAAAATTCTTTTGCCTGACTTACCTTAATTCCATACGATACAAATCTTGTGCCAAAATATACAATGCCAACAATAACTATTATGGTAATTAACATTCCGATATAATTACCCTTGGTCACTTTAATCAGTTCTGACGGCTGCGGTGCCTTCTTTTCCTTCTTAACCTTTTCTTTTTTAGGTTTCTTAGGCTTAGGCTCCTTTTTCTTTTTCTCTTTCTTCTTTTTAGGTGTTTCAGGTTCCTCATCTAAATCAGGGATATCGGCATTTTCATCTGATGATTTATCAAATGCATCTGAATCATTATAAAGCTCATCTATAAGAGAAACATTATCCTGTACTATGCCGTCTGTGGAATCATCCTCGCCATCCTGCTTATTCTTTCCAGCAGCCTTCTCGGCTTTTAGCTGCTCCTTTTTAGCCTTCTTTTCTGCTTTCTTTCTTGCCTTTTCCTCCGCCTTGGCTTCCTTAGCCGCCTTAGCAGCCGCAAGCTTAGCCTCCTTAGCTTCCCTTGCTGCTTCTGCCTTCTTGGCTCTGTCACTTCTTTGCGCCTCAGCTTTTTCTTCTCCTGAAGGCTTCACATCCTGTTGTCCGGAATTATCGGTTGCACTTCCATTATTCAGGGTATCCGGTTTCTCCTCTTCCTCACCTGCATAAGTATTCGCTGCTGCCCCATCCTCATTATCATCAGTGAGTGTCAATATATCATCCGCAGCATTATCAGATCTTTTATCAGGCTCTTCTCCAGAGCTATCACTGCTTCCGCTGTTATCGCCGCCATTAATCTGATTGAATAAATCCATAAGGCTGTCATTATCATTATTATCGTTCTGGGAAGTGTTCTGGGAAGTTACATTCTCCTCATCCATGGAATTCCCAGACTCATGCGGTTCTTCATTATCATTCTCTTCAAGAGCCAATATATCATCGCTGCCATCATGGTCAGCATTGCCGTTCTGGTTATCGACGTCATTATGACTATCTGAGAAAATGTCATTTAAGAAATCATCCTGTTCTTCGTTGCTGCCATCTTCTGCTGCTTCATTGTCTTCGGCATCTGACTGTCTGCTCTTATTGCTCTCGCTATCCTGATTATCTAAATCTTCATTCCCATCACTGTTACTGCTTCTTAAAGAATTTAACAATTCATCCAAGTACTGATCATCATTATTATCTGCCACGTTATTTCACCTCAACTGTTTTCATTTGACTAAATCATTGATTTAACTAAATCATTGGTACGACTACTATCCATGATAAAATCACTGAGTAATAATACCTTCAAACGCAGAACGAATAAATTCGTTTTTATGCTTGCACTCATTATATCATGCTATGTTTTTTTTCACAAGAAATAAATAAAGAGCCGCATAATCACTCTGGCGGCTCTTTAGCTAAACTTTTTTAATTCACTTTCTTCTATTTCAATATGAGCTTATCAATAGCCTCTACAAGGGAGCCTATTTCCGGCTTGGAGAGCTGCATATCTGCACCGAGCTGCTCACCCTTACGTCTCATCTCCTCATTGATAAGGGACGAGAAAATGATAACAGGGATATCCTTAAGCTCATTATCAGTCTTTACAAGCTTCGTAAGTCTATGTCCATCCATAATCGGCATCTCAATATCCGTAACTATGCATTTTACATACTTAGTTACATCTCCACCGGACTTTTTCTTAATATTCTGCAGGTAATTCCATGCTTCCTGTCCATTCACACACTTAATGAGATTAGTGTATCCTGCCTTCTCAAGCGAATCTGTGATAAGCTTCATAAGAAGCATAGAGTCCTCTGCCAGTACAATAGGGGAATTATTTCTATCTCTTGTTCCCAGTCTGGAAATATCAGAAACCTTAAGACCGGTCTCAGGACTTATATCGGATACAATTCTCTCAAAATCAAGAATAATTATAAGTCTTCCCTCAACCTTTATGATACCTGTAGCTATTCCTGATTCCGCTGAATTGATTGTCGCATCGGGCGTAATGATGTCTGCCCATGACACACGATGAATACCAACAATCTTATGTACATGGAAGGCTACATTAAGCTTATTGAAATTAGTGTTGATTAACATATCATTCTTAGGATCGTCTGAATCCGGCAGATGGAGCACATTAGCAAGCTTCACAACTGTTATCATTGTATCTCTTGGCATAAAAATACCTTCTACAGAAGGATGGGCGTTAGGTACCGGTGTGACCTTCTGAAAATTAACAATCTCCTTCACCTTAGCCACATTGATTCCATAGTGATTATTGCCGATGACGAACTCAAGAACTTCAAGTTCATTCGTTCCATTCTCAAGTAAAATATTAGTATCCATAAATAACCTCCAAGCTATAATTTCTTTTGTCATAACATTTCTGTACTATTTTCCTATATTGTATCACAAACGTTAATGAATTGATAGTTTATTTTTTCCTTTTTTTAAATAAACTTACAGACATTACCGCCACTTCCCTTTAAATCTGAAAGCCTCATAGTATATCCGGCTTCCTTCCTATGTTCATTATCTTTCAATCAAAAAAACCGCAGCACATCGGCTACGGTTAAAATTTGTGTTCCTTCAAAACCACACATTAAACTATCAGATATTTTAA
>ULUY01034395.1_pt1 | contig 17976 bp, 10 predicted proteins | sample 1959031 | NCBI WGS metagenome assembly ULUY01 (sample SAMEA4835774, study PRJEB28245) | human gut metagenome | biome: gut microbiome; material: fecal sample | place: Denmark | collected 2008
GTGCCTGCCATCAACAATGCTAAACAATAGAATCTATATCTTTTCATTACTCATGCTCTAATATTGTTCTACAATCAATTTTCATCGCTTCCGGATCCGGATGTAGGACGTGGCTCGAAAATCACACAGTCTATCGCTAAATCCTTGCTGTAACCGTCCGGTACCGTACGTCCCTTGATAGATTGTATGGTCAGCAGCACCCTGGGATCTTCCTCGCCGTAGTTACAAACCGGAGATTCAAATCCTGTCGCTACCGTGACGGTATCCATCTTCGTGGCATCGACATCTACATCCGTGCACAAAGTCACGGCATTGCTCCCTTCAATCATGTCGCCGGTTCTTGACGAATAATATCTGATCTTTGCTGTAAACTGACGCTTCAACTGTGCGTCTTCCTTAGCCAAAGAGTCTCCGGCCAAAGGAGAGGCAAACACGACTTTGATGTCATACGGGCAGTTGGAGAGCGTGCTGGGAATTTTAAAGGTAATTTCCGGCTGGTTGGTACGACCCGAACGGGCATCCCTTACCACCAAGTAACCACCTCCCGACACTATGAAATTCTCATTGGTTGCCTCTACTGCATTTACCTGAATGGAAGTCGAGTCGCCCGAGAGCGTCACTGTCGAATAATTATTAGCATATTCCGCTTCAACCTGAACAGGAGTCATGTAAATCAATTTGGTAGGAGGAATACGCCAATCCGTAGCCTTGTACAAACGACCGTTACTGCACTCCTGAGGTGTCAGGCCATACAGCAAACCGCCAGCCTGCATCGGCCATTCGAAGTTGGAGCAATCCGGATAAAAAGAAGTATAGGTCGTGGCAACGATGGAATCCGGATTCGCTTCGTTGAAAGGCAATTCCTGCGATCTTACATTAAAGAACGAACTGTACAGGAACATGAATTTAGAATAGAGGTTCTGTAAAGAATCGCCGTCTTTTTCCAAACTTTGATGGTACTCGAAATAAGAACGGTACAGGTCTATGTTTTCCTTCCAAATCTTATTGGTAGGAGCTACGAACCAGTACAGACTGTCTTCAGAGTCAATCCGACCCAACTGATTGAAAATAGGATTGTAATTGTACATCACCGAGTCCAAATAAACCGTTTCACCGTCTACGATACCACCCGGCACACTGGCCTCTTCGTCAAGTTCTATACGATTCCATGAAAGGAAGAAATTGGCTACACTGTCCAGTCCGTTGTCTCCTTCCAAATCCATGCGGAGGCGTTCCCAAATGTTAGGAAAGAAAGTTGCGGGTCCGTCCACTTTATAGAGCATACCATTGGAAGACGGAACCCCGTTGCCTACCATGTTCACTTCACCGTTAAGCATGGAACCGGTCAAAGTCAAACGTTTGCCATTCATCATCTTGACAGTCTCGTCTTTTGTCAACGACGAAACTTGCTGATTATACATGGCTATATGATTCTTGATAAACTGATTCAAAGTAGAATTATCGTCATCAATTATCCCCTGGCTTTTCTCTCTCTTATAGGTGTCAATCCACTCCTGAGCTTCCGCATCCGTAATTTCCGGAGCCCAAACCGTAAACACCTGATTGGCATTCAAAATGTCTTTGTAGCCACAAGAATCCAGAACCCTCACGAAAGGACGAATGCTCTCGTCGAGTTGCATATTTTCCCACAGGGTTGCACCGGGCACCGTACCATTCACACTGTAATGGTCATCCCACGTATCCGTACAGGATACACCGACGGTTGCGGCGGCTAACGCCACAACACCTGTCTGTATATAATATTTTAGTTTCATTTTCTTTAGCGTTTAAATGTGAATATTAGTAAACATCCTCACCGATACCTCCGGCACCACAAATGCTTATGGGCACCAATTCCATATAATCAAGAATGAAACATCCTCTGTTCCCTTGTGTGAATACGGAACGAATACGAATCTTATGGTCCGTATGGGGCTTCACCTCTACATTGCAAATCTTACGACGGAAAGTATAGGCATTATTATACATCAGCGTACAACTATTCGGACTGTATCTTGGAGCATCCGTTCCGTCATTCCCCGTAAAGATACTCTTCGGCCCGCTATAATAACCGTTGTTCTTCATCGTACGTGCATTCTCTTCCAACTGTTCACTGGTGTAAATACCGGAAGAACTTTCTTCTGAATTCCGAAAACCCGTAGTTCCATTATAAAGCCCTCCGACGCGTGAATCATCGGCACGATAGCGCATATCGATAGGAATTCCTTGCGGTATGCCGTCCACATAAACCTGGGCAATACCACGGTCCAACATGCCGGGATAACCTAAACGGAGTTCGTACGTGCCGGGAGGAACATCAGGTAACGGGAAGGTCACATCGTAACTCGTTCCCAAAATGTTAATCTCATCTCCTCCCCAGTTCCACCAAGGCACTTTCGGACGCTGCACAAAGAAAATGGTATTCTCGCTGAAGGTGCAATTTTTCATATAGCCAGGTGGAATGTAATAATTGAACCCGCCATTCTCTCCACCATTCTCATCATTGTCATGAGAACCGTAAGCCTGTGTCGGATTCCCGCACAAACGGATATCATTACTAGTCAACTCGGGCCATAATGTATAAAAATCCACACGCACTCTCGTATTCATCACATTGTTACGCATCGTCTGGTCATAAGCCACAACATCGTCTAAGTAGAAGTAGGACACGTTCAATGAGAAGTTCTCTGCATCAGGCTGCGTCAAATAAGCACCACGTACTCTGTCATAAGAATTGTACTCCGTAGCCGTACTATGGTTGATATAGTAACCAGCCGGATGCTCTACCTGCTTGTCCACAGTAGCATACACTCTCTCCAACTTTATCGTGGAATAATCCAACAACGTAGAAATCCACTCCGTAGGATTGGCATAGGCCGTATTGGTACCCCAGCAGTTAATCAACTTAGCCGTACTTGCAAACAGACGGTCCAGAATATGATAGGACAGGAACATATTCAACGGGTTGTAACGGCTGGTCAAGGATTCTTTATTCCAATACTTCTCTTTGTACGTCCTTCCTTCAGAATCGTCAGGATCCACTTCATTCAGACCGAAAATATTGGCAGCCGCATTATCTTTATATTTCTCAACGGCTAAATCGTACAACGCATCGACCTTCTGGTCCAAAGTCATATTGGCGTTAAAACGATCACTGTACTTCTCATACAATACCTCATCGGGAACGATAAGTAATGTGAAACCTTGATAGCGATGGTCCGGACGCTTGGCATGATATTCGTAGCCTTGGTCATTCTCGTTGAAGACACCTCCGGAATGAATTCCGGTTTTGAACTCCGGATAATTTTCTTTCCAGATTTCATAGCTGTCATCACGATAATGAATCAACGAGTCCAGCAATCCGGTACGACTGAGAGCCTCATAATAAATCGTAAACTCATCATGATTATCGTCCAACAGACTGGAGCCCAAACTGGTATTCGGTATCAGTACGCGATCTACCGGATGAACCACTCCGTTGTCCACGGAATCATTCTTCAACTCGTTGATAATGGCGGAACGACGGTTGATTACACTTAACGTCATCCCGTTCGCATCTACCGTATCCCCGTTCGTCACGATAATCAAAGGCAAATCAAGCTCATTATTTATTTGCTCCGTTTCGGAGAAATTATAAGTGTACTTGATGCTATTATCCACCAAACAGGCTTTCACCAACGTATCGCACAATTCGACCGGAAGATCCTCGACCGAAGCGTAACCACGTTCTTTCAAAAATGATTCCACTCCGGAATTGACGGCCGGATAGAAAGTCCGGGAGCCACGACTCGACAGAAAATCCATCTCGCCGGCACGCTCGACAATACGCTTGAACAGGCTGAAATCTTCGCGATTCTTCAAAAAATCACTCATCATCTCTCCCGTAAAAGTATAGTAGCTATCGGCTGCCAAGTCGTCATTACAACTGGTGAACAGCCTCATCTGTACCGTTAACAGTAAAACGGTACACATGGATATTAATATTTTAAACAAATACTTCATAACAATTATTTACCTGTTGATTCATAAGAGTCACCGGCCTCCGGATAGGCAGGATTCTGCTTCAAGTTAGAGTTAACCTGCAATTCGTCGTAATTATAAGGCCAATAAATAGCCATCATGTTCTTCAACTTACCGGTTGCAGTCGCTGCATTTTCCGTAAACTTACTTTGCACGGCATCTACCAAGTAATCCGTGTTGCCGTCACGACGGGTATGACGTACCAAATCAAACCAACGCTTACCCTCGAACAAGAACTCACGTCTACGTTCGTCGAACACCAAATCCATCAATTGCGATTTTGTAGAATAATTACTGTAAATCAAAGAGGAAGACGTGTTCGGTGCCGAACGGTCGGCAATGGTCTTGATTAACTCAAAAGCGGCTTGCCCCAAACTGTCATTACGCTGAGTAGCATCTTCTCCCATCATGCAAATCAAAGCTTCCGCCTTAATCAGCATCATATCGCTAACCCGGTAAAATACCCAATTGGCATCGTTCTTCCCCAGGCGCTGCACATAAGCCAAAGAACTACCGGAAGATAAACTCGGATTGATACTACGATACGTATACTTAGCTATATCCACGATTTCCGGATTAGACTCGTTATCCACATGGATGGACTCTTTAATACGCGTGTCCTTGTTCGACAAGAATATCTGCGGAGAAGACAGCTCTTTCCAAAGATCCTCTGCTGGAGCGAACTGGCCATAGTTCGGATCCTTATCATTGGATTTGAAAAAACGATAGAAAAATTCGGCCGGTACGTCATTCGACTTGGAACCATCGGTCGTACTCTCCGAAAAATCCAACTCAAATATACTCTCCGGACCTCCGCCTTCACCGAAATTGGCATTATAAGCCATTCCTGCTTCCAAAATGGTATTGTCATTGTCCGGAATCAAAGGATAACCATTCACCATATAATAGGAAGAATAATTATTCTTGAAATAATCCGTCTTGTAATCGATAACCATTTGGGCATATTTCTCTGCATTGGAATAATCATCTATCCACAAATACATATCAGCCAACATGGCAAAGATAGCATTCTGCGTGATGCGTCCGTAACTGATATCCTTACCGGACTGCTTCGGCCATACCTTCAACGCATTCGGCCATACAGCCAACAAGTCATTAATCAAGTTCCGAACGATGACATCCCCGTCCGTAGCCGGAAGGTTCAGTTCCTGCTCGTCATTTGTAATAGCCTCCGTATAATAAGGTACATCCTTAAACGTACGCACCAAATAGAAATAACAAAGGGCACGCAAGGCCGTAACCTCGGCTATCGTAGCCTGCACGTCACTCGGCAAATAATTCGGGTCTTTCTCTGCCACTTCCGGTGCTTTCTGGATGACCAAGTTGCAACGGTCGATGACAGAATAGAAACTCGACCAATCGGTATAAGCATTGGTGGAAAGAATATTCTCGCTCAAAATATACCCTTCTGCCGAGGTCGCGCTGAATTTAGGATGAAACCCTTTACGCGTGTTGTCCGAACGGCTCTCTCCCCAGATGAACAAGCGACGAACAAAATCATCATCCTGCATACGTGTGTAGCAACCTGTCACTATCTGGTCCACATCGTTCTTCTCATTCCAATAATTATCTTCATACACCATGGTCAACGGATAAATATCCAGAAAGTCTCCACAAGATGTCATAGACATTCCGACCATGGCCAGAAAAGCTGATTTAAACCATATTTTCTTCATCTTATTCATAGCATTATCAATTAGAAATCTACTGTGACACCAAAAGTATATGACTTGGCACGCGGAGTCTGCGCGGCGTCTTGCGTCACACTATATCCTCCGTAACCCAACTCCGGATCCACACCGGAATACTTCGTCAAGCAGAAAAGGTTATTACCACTCAAATAGAAACGCAAACCGCTCAAGCCGATTTTCTTCACCATCTTCTGCGGCATATTATAGGAAATCTGCAAATAGTTCAGACGCAAGAATGTTCCGTCTTCCACAAAGCGGTCGCTGATCATCGTATTATAGTTCGCAAAGTTGCCGCTCGTACTCAACGCACGCGGAATGGAAGTGAAATCTCCCTCCTTGCGCCAACGGTAGTTCACGGCCTGACTCTGGTTGTTGTTCGAACCCATGCTCTCCATGTCCAAACGGGCCAAATTCACAATGTCGTAGTCCACACGGTAGTTGAACTGTGCATTCAAAGCCCAGTCGCCATAATTGAACTTGAATCCGAAACCACCGGTCAACTTCGGCAACGAGTTACCCAAGTAAACTATATCGAGTTGGTTGATGTTACCATCGTGGTTCACATCTTCATAAATCGCATCACCCCCCTTGAACTCATATCCGGTACCGCCTGATACGTAATTGAACATCATCTGCAACGGGTCACCCTTCATGTCGCGTACGATTTCTCCGTTCGCATTGTATACCAAAGGAGCCGTCCAACCGCCATTGTTATTGAAATTGGCGATGAAAGCCTTAGCATCCGCATCTCCGTCGGCAGCCAAGCGTTCTTTCTGCAGATAAGTATCATAATTATACATATAGACACCCTTGTAACGATAACCGTAAATGGCACCGAAAGGATTGTCCACCTGCACACGTTGCAGGAGTTTCCGGTTCTCAGCCACCCAGTCACTATTCAAAGTTTCCAATACACGGGGATCCATTCGGGTAATCTCATTCTTGTTGTTGGCGAACGTAAAGTTCAAGTCCATCCAAAACTTACCTTTCTGAATCAATTTGTTGGTGTTCAAGTTGATTTCCCAACCTTTATTGTTCATGTCACCCACGTTCTGATAAGGATAATTCGTGAAACCGGATATACTGGATATTCTCACATTTTCCATCAACATGTCTTTTGTGGTCTGCGTATACAAGTTGATATCAGCCTTGATACGGTCATCCCAAAAGCCCAAGTCGAAACCGACATTCCAAGTATATTTCATTTCCCACTGCAAAGTGTTCAATTTCAAGTTATTCGGAGCCATACCGGTAGCGCCGAAATAATTGCTGGCAGCACTATACTGATTGACATACAAATAATCTTTATTAGGCTGATTACCGGTCATACCCCATCCCGGACGGATAGAAAGCATAGACAACCATTTACGCGTACCTTCCATCCACGGCTCGTCCACCACATTCCAACGGCCTGAAACAGCAGGGAAAACACCCCAACGCTTACCCGGACCGAACTTGGTCGTACCGTCTACACGGGCAGATACGTCAAAAATATATCTTTCCTTGAAAGCATAGTGAGCTGAGAACATGTAGTAAAGACTTCTCCAACGGTTGAAGTTGCTGGACATACCCGGAGTAATACCACCGGCACTCGGAGCTTCCACACCGTTCGGCAAACCTGCTACTTCGGTTTTCTGGTCACTTGACGTACCTGAAACCAATTGGAAACGTCCCATCGTCATAAATGAATGGTCTTCATTCAAGAAATGAGGAACAAAGGTCAACGTATGCGTAGTGGTAAACGCCAAACTCTTGGAACTAAAGCTTGTAGCCCTGCTCACTCCACTGGCATTCCAGTTATCCGTAGACAATTCACGCGGATAATAGGTATCTTCGTATGCATTGAACACATTCATAATCACCTTTCCGTTATAAGTCAAACGGTGTTTGGTATCATCAATACCCAAGAAGTCATACTGCAATTCCAACTTCGGGTCGATGGCGTACGTCGTATAAGAGTTCTTGGCATACTTGGCACTCGCAATCGGGTTCACAAGATTGCGTTGATCTTCCAATGCATCTTTAGCCTTCAACATCTCGTAATAACGTCCCAAAGAATTACCCTGCTCATCCTCTTCGAAAATAGCCAAGTTCGGCATCTTCTTATAAGCAATAGCCAACAAATCATCGGAATTTCTCTGGTTGTCCGTATAAGTCAAAGCAAAGTCACTGATAATCTTAATACGATCACTTACATAATAGTCCAACATCATACGGGTCGTAAAACGATCCAACTTCTGTTCGATGATAGAACCGGTTTCATGGTCATAACCACCGGATATACGGAAAGTTGCCTTTTCACCACCACCGGTAATGGAAACGAAATGATTCTGGCGCAAACCGACTTGTTTCACTTCTTTCACCCAATCCGTGTTGTTGTTGAACATCTGCCATTCAGAGAACACACGCTTATCCGTAATGTAATTGAATTCAGGAATATCAGCGGCCGCATCACTCAAACGAGGATTGAAATACGCTTCCTTCATCAACATCGTATATTGATCTCCCGTCAACAAATCCACTCCATCCGGCTGGTAGGTGCCTGTCAAACGAAGAGAATAAGTCAATCTCGGTTTTCCACGTTTACCACGCTTTGTTTTGATTTCAATCACACCATTCGCACCTTGAGAACCCCAGATCGCCGTAGCAGCAGCATCTTTTAAAACGCTGATACTCTCGATATCTTCCGGGTTGATATTCAATAATTGCGCGAACTGTTCATCATTGGCATTTTGTACATCAAAGTTACTCTGATCCACATTCCAAACGTCACCGTTCACCACAATCAAAGGTTCGGAACTCGTCAACGTACTGATTGTAGACGCACCACGCAAACGCATCGTCGTACCGGCACCCAAGTTACCGGAATTCATCACGATGTCCAAACCTGCGATACGTCCTTGCAAAGCTTCATCTACGGAAGTAAGACCCAAGCCTTCAAATTCCTTGGCATTAATAGTCTGTGAAGCGAAAGAGACCTCGCGCTCCGGAATGGCCAAACCGGATGATTCCACACGTTTCTTTGCTTTTACTTCCACCTGCTTCAATACCATGGCGTCCTCCAAGGTCACATGGTACACCTTTTTATTAATAGGAAGAATCTGGGTCTTCATACCCACATAGCTAATCTTCAAACGGTTTTTAGGATTCTTGATTTTCAAGGTGAAATTACCGTTAAAGTCTGTCACTGTGGCAGATATGTTACGGTTAGAAGCGTCCATTTCAACAATAGCAGCCCCCACAACAGGCCCGAAAGAGTCGGAAATCGTTCCACTCACACTCGTTATTCCCTGAGCATTCACTACCGAGACAACGACCAGGCAGCAAATTAAGAAATAATATTTTAATTGTTTCATTGTCTTTATCATTAAGGTTAATTACCTGAAATCTCATTGTAGGCATCAGACAACTCTTTTGTATAGAGCAATGGCTTGTCTATCAGATGTACGACTGCTGTAGAAGAGTTGAAGATACGAGTTGCCGATTCAATATCCGTACATGCAGGAGGGGTACCTGAATCTTGTGAACTTGTACCGGAACGGAAGCGATATTCACGTGCAAAGTAATTGCCATCCAAAACCTTACGGGGAACTTCCCCTTCAATTTCCATTTTATTGGCATCATTGCAAGTGATGACTATACTTCCCGAACCGGCCTGACCGCTGTTCGATACGGTAAGCGTGGCAAAACGGCTTCCTCCCATGTAAGAAGTTTCGTAAGTACCCGATGAGGCAGGAGCTGTCTGATAAACCGCACTGTTCTGGATATGATAACGTATAAAGTTGTTAATCAATGTATTCATGCTATCTATCTGAACCTCCAATCGAGCAGCCTCTTCCGGATTGCTGTTCTCGATTTCATCCAGCTTGTCTTCCAACTCAATCACATCTCTCCAATCCGGAAGCAAGTTATTCTCATACATTTTCTCTATCTCGGCTGTAGGCGGAGCATAGACTGTATAATTATAGTTCTCCATGACCGAGAGGGTCAAACCATTGGAAATGGTCTTGGCAGTACCCGTAGAAGAAGACCCGCTTGTAGTAATGTTATAGAATTGAGACACTAACGTACTATTCTCCACCATATTAGAGAACTCACTATAACGATTATCCTTTGTTGCCAACTCCTTTAATAAAGTAGAAACGGATTTTGAAGCAGACATCACCGGTTCCATATCTACGATAAAGGTTTCACCATTACCGTCAGGATTCTGCCCCATGTTATAATAACCTTCCACCTCACGAACTTTCAGTTCATAAGGGCTATTGCTACTATTCTGGTCGGCAAGTTCTTTACGATAAGGAGTAGTAATACGGATGTTTGCACCCGTACCTTCGAGTATGACCGGACAACCGCCCTTTGTGACCCATACGCTCTTACCCGTTGAAGTAGTGGCAGACTTATCCTGTACGATGATGGAATTCTCCAGAATATCTTTCAGACGGTTCGTTACGTAATCAGATTCTGTACTACCGTTTTTCCAAGGGTTTGTGATTTCTGTACCGCGTGTCAACGTACCGTCTGCATTCTTCGTTGCATTATAACGTTTACATTTGATACGGCTACCGGTCAGTGAAGGACTATAATCATAATAAAACTCCGTAATGGTAGGCTGGTTCTTGTGATAATCTACCGGATCCACATAGTTTTTCAAAGCTTCATCGGTAGGAAGAATGAACAAGAACATGCTTTCCATGGAATTCAGATAAGCCTGATAGTCCAATTCATTGATGATATAACGCATGATATCGGTCTTGGTGTTACGGTCGTTGTCATTCAAAGATGCGGGGAAAGCCACAGATTGGTATTCCGGAATATTATAAACTTCGTTAGACTTGTATACCACACCATTGTTGGCCATAAGGCAAGAACCGATACCCGTCTGTCCGCCCGGTTCGCCCACAGAAAGTCCCATCTCCAATTGGGCCGTGTTCATCACCGAACTGAACTTGCTGGGCACAGTAGCCACCAAAGAATACTTCATGAAGTTGTCCAGCATATTCATGATAATATGGTTCGGGATACTGTCTATATATTTATAGCGGTCAATCAAAGCGGCACCGCCACCAGACTGGAAGTAACGCTCGAAAGCAGCATCCGTAGGAGCCACAATGACTGCCATGTCTTCACTCATAGGCGTATTGGACGAACCGTTCTGATACTGGTTCCATCCCGGATCGTAAGACAAGACATTCGCTGGATCGTAATCCACATTCTTATAGGTCAACAATGCATTTTTGCCTCCCTCGGTTCCCAAATCGAAACCGTTATTCAAATAACGCCATACGAACGCAGAGTCCACCCCGACCGTATTCGACAATCCTTCGTTATATACCGGTACGGCAAAACGATCCAACATCTTGCTGAATGTCGAAAGCTCTCCGTCGTTATGAATAGCCTCAGCCATATTGGTCAAAGGATTCATAACGTTTTCCAAAACCTGAATGTAACCGTTCTGACACGTAATATCCCTTTCCACCAAACGTTGCCCGTTGATATACGACTCCGAAGTGTTGTCGCAAGCTCCATTGGTCAAAAACTTCAAATCGTCGTTCGTAATCGACTTATTCGACATATAAGCGGAAAGGAAATGCACCATCGGTGCTGTCGTATTGTCCCGAAACACCGTCATTCCTCCCGTTGCCGCATCCGAATATTTAGAACGGTAATACAGCCAATATTCGTTGTCCGGCATGTCCGAAGCGCGCAACTGCGGAATCGTATCATACAGGTTCAACGAAGAAGAGCGGCGTATCACAGTCCCGGGTGCCGGATTATTGCCAGGCGTGCTCGACATCAACTCTATCAGATAAGCACTGTTTATCATCGAAGAATTAAACAATAACTTTTTCTGCGAAGGCGTCAAATCGCTATAAGACTTGGCTCCCCACACATTGTTCTGAAAGAATCGGGTGAAAGCGTCGTCATTCGCAACGAACAACGTCTTACTACCCGTCAAACGTAAGGTTCTGGCATACTCTGTCTCGCCGTTTGCATCCGCGGTCGAAACATCCTTGTCATTGATAAGTTCCAACATCGTTTTATAATTCCCACGCTTCTCCAACTCTTCGTAGATGCTGCTACCCAACCACGAAGGCATTCCGGTCAAAAGCTCGTCCTCACAAGAGACTAACAAACCACCGGCAAAGAACAGCGCACATGCAGAATAGGTAAAACGACCCATTTTACTTTTAATGTTACTGCCTTTCATATTTCCATTAGTTAATATTTTAATAGATTTATTATTCACTCAATATATAAATATCGTTTTGATACACCACGTCCCTCCCGTCACCGGCTCTCGGCCGAGAGTTGACCAGCAGTGTGCCCACACAACATTTTTGCCACTTTCTTTTCGGGAGTCCTAACTCCTCTAAAGCGCTGAATCCGTGTCCTCTAATATAGCCTACTTTACATTCCATTAGGTTAATTATTCAATATTTTTTAAATCGGGTGCACAAAGCTCCCCCTTTTGGGTATCAAAGATATGACATTTCTGTAAAAACACATAATAAAATCTAAACTAATATCGAAAACATGTTTAAAAACATATTTCTGAGCTGACACAAATCTGTTTTTTCCACGTATTAAAGAAAATTAGCACAGTTCTTTTCACACTATTTCCGTTTGTTTCGCATATACCACGGTCTGACCAAAAACAAATGATACATTCCCGTTCCTACGAATATAGCCCCTATTATATAAGTATATATCGTTTGTCCGACTTCCGTTCCTAACCCGAAAGCTACGGAATACCCGGCCAAAAGTCCGGCATCCCATCCTAAAAGATAAGAAGTCTGTGCCGTTCCTCTCTCGCAATGCTCGCAGATACGAATATAAGAAAGCAAATACCGGCTGGTCACAAAACCGAGGCCGCTTCCCAGGCATAAGGCGATACACCATTTCATCCCTTCCATATCGCCCCCCAATCCCCATAATGACGCACTTGTCACGAGAGCAACGAATCCTACTGCAAACTCCGTTTGCAACTTTTCCTTAAAAAACAGATGATGCCCCCATAAGGCCAACCAAAAACCGACAGCCAAAAACAAGTAAAATCCGGCATCCCGGTATTGCCCCAACATCAATCCGGCGGAAAAGGTCACTCCTGTCAGAGGAATAAAGAGCCGGAATCCCCGAGGCAGCCAAAAACGGTCGAATGTACACCACGACGGTTCCAAAGGAGCCCTGAAAGGAACACGCATCATCATAACCAACAGGCCGGCGCAAAGCAGAAAAGCCACGGATACTCCGGCAAAAAGGCGTACACCGTAATGCATCGGTACGACAATACCCGACAAGGGACCGAAAACCAAAGCCAAACGAGTGAACCAATAGTAGACATGTGCGGCTTCCGTCCGCTTTTTCGTATCGGACAAATCCAGCAACAAAGTACTCCCCAAAGCGATTTGGAACACACTATATGAAGCCCCCTGCATCATCCTCGCCAGCCACTTCCCCCACTGCGGACCATCGAAAAGAAACGCCCCCGTAGCGCATACGATGACGGCTAATGCCCACAAGGCCACATTTTTCCGCCGGTAAGCATCCAACCAGTAATTGCAGAAAGGTGCAGGTAAACATACGCCCACCCAAAAGAGCAACACGGATACACACATTCCTCCCACGTCTTCCCCCGGTATTCGTCCCATACACACAGGAGCGACAGGCAAAAACATATATAAAGAAGTGCATACACAAAAGTTGGCTAAGATGATTTTCAGGAAATCAGCATGCCACAAGGTCTTATGCCCGATACTGGTTTGTGCCACGCCTTAATACTGCTCGTTTTCATCCGGAAACGTCCGGGCTTTTACGTCGCTCACATATTGCCCGATGGCATCTGTCATCACCGTATGCAAATCGGCATAACGTCGGAGGAATTTCGGAGAAAAACCCTTATTCATCCCCAACATGTCGTTGACCACCAAGACCTGTCCGTCTACTTGCGAACCCGCCCCGATACCGATGATGGGGATATGTAATTCAGAGGCTCCCCGCCCGGCCAATGCAGCCGGTATCTTTTCCAATACGATGGCAAAACAGCCGGCTTCTTCCAGTAAATGCGCATCGGCCACCAGTTTCTCCGCCTCGGCCTCGTCTTTGGCACGCACGGCGTATGTGCCGAACTTATTGATACTCTGCGGTGTCAGCCCCAAATGTCCCATAACGGGAATACCGGCTGCCAATATAGCCTTCACCGTGTCGATAATTTCCGCCCCGCCTTCCAGTTTCAGAGCGTCGCAGCCGCTTTCCTTCATAATACGGATGGCATTGGTCACTCCTTCCGTGGGATTGACCTGATAAGAACCGAAAGGCATGTCGCATACGACCAATGCCCGTTCCACACCGTGCATCACCGAAGTCGCATGGTATATCATCTGATTCAACGTAATCGGAAGCGTGGTCGTATTGCCCGCCATCACGTTCGACGCAGAATCGCCAATCAGAATCACATCCACTCCGGCACCGTCTACAATACGAGCCATCGTATAGTCGTATGAAGTCAGCATGGCTATTTTCTTTCCCTGCTGTTTCATTTCAATCAGACGATGCGTCGTCACTTTACGTGTATCCTCCACTAAATATCCTGCCATAATACTGTTTTTTAATAAAATCGGCCGCAAAATTAATCATTATTATCCGTTCAGGCGAGCATTTCAAGTAGTTTTTCCACATCGAAGCCCCGAAAATCCGGAATCACCCTGTCGCACAAATCCTGAATCTGCTCCGGCGCATTCGTCGTGGAAAGACCGACCACCTTCATTCCTGCCGCCCGCCCGGCCTTCAGTCCGTTGAAAGAATCTTCAAACACGACGCAACGCGTCACCGGAAGACCGAACACTTCGGCTCCCAACAGATAACAGTCCGGTTCCGGTTTGGAACGGGAGAAAAATTCCGCCGTCAGAATACGGTCGAAATATGACTTGAAATCCGGATGCGCCCGGTACACGTTCTGCATCTTATCGTCGTTCGAACTGGTTACGACAGCCGTACGGATACCGGCCCGCCGCAGGTCGCGAAGGAAATCTTCCACTCCGGGCACATAGTCGTAGGCCATGTTCCGTTCAAAGTCCTCCAATTCGCCGGCTATTTTGCGCTGCACGTCATCGCATCCGGCAAACCATCGGTCGAAAATCTGCACAAGCGTCTGTCCCTTTATCACGTTCTCAAAATGCTCCACTTCGGGATGGTACGTCTTCCCTTTCATACCCCAAAAGAGTGAATACTGAGACTCGGTGTCGAACACCACTCCGTCCAAATCAAACAAAGCCGCCACCTCTTGGCCTTTACTTAATTCCATCATTTTCTTTCGCCGTTTTTATAATTCAACGGACAAAATTACGGATTTTAATTGGAATATCCGGCAAAAGTCATAATTATCCCATCCCCTACACACAAGGGATTTTGCAAAAACATCTTTCATCCTTCAGACAATACGGTAAGTCGCTCATAATATTACCATTATGAGTTGAAAGATGTTTCAGGCATCCTTCAGCCACACGTCATTTCATTCGGCGCAGAACGAAAAATCGTTTGGCTGAGATTGAAAAATCGTTCGGCTGAGAAAAAAATATTTCATACCCCAAACGTTTTTTTCAGCCCTCATTGGAGCGGATTGAAAAATGGCTGAAAGATGAATGAAACATCCTTCAGGTTGTAACCTTTTCGTTTTGAATAATTTATGATATTCACTGAAAGATGAAGGATGATTTGCGAAACTTACAGGAGAGGAAATACTCTTAAAATTACAGAAAAACTGACTCCCGAAATTCAAAATCGTCTCCCACAAAGAAACGGATATGCCTTGTTTTTTGTACTTTTGTCTCCGATACCAAGATATACGTCCAAACGATATGGAAGACAAACTGATAGAACTTATCGAAAACAGCATAAAAAAGAACTGGGACCGGAAAGCGTTCACGGATTTCAACGGAGAGAGCTTGCAATACAAGGACGTGGCGCGTAAAATAGCCAAGATGCACCTGCTCTTCGAAGCGGCCGATATCCGGCCCGGCGACAAAATCGCCTTGTGCGGACGCAACAGCGGAAACTGGTGCGTGGCGTTTCTGGCCACCATTACCTACGGCGCCGTCATCGTGCCCATCCTGCACGAGTTCAAGCCGGATAATGTGCACCACATCGTCAACCACAGCGAAGCACGCCTGTTGTTCGTGGGCGACCAGGTGTGGGAAAACCTGAACGAGAACCGCATGCCTGCCTTGCAAGGCATCATTTGCGTGAAGGACTTCACGCTCGTGAACAGCCGCTCCGAAAAACTTTCTTTCGCCCGCGAACATCTCAACGCCCTGTTCGGACAGCGTTTTCCCATGATGTTCCTTCGCGAACACGTACATTTCACGCCAGAAAGCTCACCAGAACAGCTCGCCGTCATCAATTATACTTCGGGCACCACGGGATTCTCCAAAGGGGTCATGCTTCCCTACCGCAGCCTCGTGTCCAACGTGTTGTTCTGCAACCGTACCATCGGCATCGCGCCCGGCGACAATATCGTATCCATGCTGCCCATGGGACACGTGTTCGGTTTGGTCTACGACTTCCTCTATGGCGTATGTTTCGGTGCCCACCTGTATTTCCTCACGCGCATGCCTTCGCCCAAGGTCATCATGACCACCGTGGCAGAGTTTCATCCCCGCATCATGTCTTGTGTGCCATTGGTCATCGAAAAGATATTCAAGAAAGAAGTCCTTCCGAAAATCGACAGCAAATTGGGCAAGCTGCTTCTGCACATCCCCATCATCAGCGAAAAGATCAAGGAAAAGGCACGCACGGAAAGCCTGCGCCTTTTCGGGGGGAACATCAAGGAAGTCATCATCGGCGGCGCACCGTTCAACGCCGAGGTGGAAGCGTTCGTGCGTTCCATCAATTTCCCCTATTCCATCGCCTACGGCATGACGGAATGCGGCCCCATCATCTGCCACAGCCCGTGGCACGAAACGGCTTATATGTCGTGCGGAAGGGCGGCCGAAGGCATGGAACTGAAAGTGCTGAGTTCCGACCCGGCACGGATTCCCGGCGAACTGGTATGCCGCAGACGCAACACCATGCTGGGCTACTATAAAAACCAGGAAGCCACGGAACAAATATTCGACGCCGACGGCTGGCTGCACACGGGCGACATGGCCGTCATCAACCCGGAAGGCGACGTGTACATCAAAGGACGCTGCAAGAACATGCTGCTCAGTGCAAGCGGACAAAACATTTATCCGGAAGAAATAGAATCACGGTTGAACAACCTTCCTTACGTCAACGAATCATTGGTTATCATGTGCAATGAGAAACTGGTGGCCCTTGTCTACCCCGATTTGGGCGAAAGCCTGAAAGACGGGTTGGACGACCATGCCCTGTGGCGGCAGATCGACATCTCACGCCAGGAACTGAACAAGGAGCTGCCGCCCTATTCTCAAATCACCAAGGTGGTGCTGCAAAACGAAGAGTTTGAAAAGACCGCCAAGAAGAGCATCAAACGCTATCTTTACCAGAACATGAATCCCTGAACGACATGAAATCCAGTCTGACTGTTTACAAGGCATCGGCAGGCTCGGGCAAGACGTTCACCCTGGCCATACAGTACATCAAGACGCTGATCGAACAGGAAAGCCGCCATGCCTACAGCCACATTCTGGCCGTCACTTTCACCAATAAGGCTACGGCCGAAATGAAAGACCGTATCCTCCAGCAACTTTACGGCATCTGGAAAGGACTCCCGTCTTCTGCCAATTATCTGGAATCCCTCCAAAAAGAACTCCGGGCGGACGGCATCGAGTTACCGGAGGAGGAGATTCGCAGCCGTGCCGGATCGGCCCTATGCCATATCCTGCACGACTATAACCGTTTCCGGGTGGAAACCATCGACTCTTTCTTCCAGTCGGTCTTGAAAAACCTGGCACACGAACTGAGCCTCACGGCCAATCTCAAAGTGGACCTCAACGACAAGGAAGTGCTCCATGCGGCTGTAGACCACATCATGGAACGCCTTCACCTTACTCCCACCATCCTGAACTGGATTCTGGAATATGTGGACGACCGCATCTCGAACAACGAGCGGTGGGACATCGCCCGTGAGGTGAAAAGCTTCGCCGCATGGATTTTCAAAGAGGCTTATTTGGCCCGGGAACACGAAATGCGCGAAGTGCTGCGCGAGAACAAACGCATCGGCGAACTCCGCACCGCGCTCAACTACGAGTTGCACGCCTCTTTGGACGTCGTGCAGAGCGCGGCA